>UMCK01049185.1_pt1 | contig 19806 bp, 16 predicted proteins | sample 1964121 | NCBI WGS metagenome assembly UMCK01 (sample SAMEA4835957, study PRJEB28245) | human gut metagenome | biome: gut microbiome; material: fecal sample | place: Denmark | collected 2008 | reverse complement strand
CGGTCTGTTTCGCTTTTGCGGTTGCAAAGGTACTGCCTTTTACCTTTCCCGCCAAACTTTTCCGCATCTTTTTTTTACCCCTTTTTTCAATATTTTTCACAATCACCAATTTATCAACGAGTTATAAGAACAAAAAAATCGCCGGTCATTCATCAAGAATGCCAGCGATTCCTTTTATTTCCAGAATCTAGTCCACATTATGCAAGTCGTGCCCCATTCGGTCCTTCTTAGTGTGAAGGTAAAATCTATTATATTTATTAGGTTCGATTTCCAATGGAACATTTTCCTCTATCGTCAGTCCATACCCCGTAAGTCCGATTCTTTTTTGCGGATTGTTTGTGAGCAATCGCATCTTTGACACGCCAAGGTCATGCAGAATGCTTGCGCCAACGCCGTAGTCGCGCTCGTCGGCCTTAAATCCGAGGCAAAGATTTGCCTCAACCGTGTCCATTCCGTTCTCCTGGAGTTTGTACGCGCGCATCTTGTTCATCAAGCCGATGCCACGCCCCTCCTGGTTAAGATACACTACCACACCTTTGCCTTCCTTCTCTATCATCTCCATTGCCTTGTGGAGTTGCGCTCCACAATCGCAACGGTAAGAACCGAGGATGTCGCCAGTGGCGCACGACGAATGCACACGCACGAGAATCGGCTCGTCCTTCTCCCATTCGCCCTTTACAATAGCCATATGCTCCAACCCATTCGACTTCTGCAAGAACGGGATCAGTCGGAAATGTCCATACTTCGTCGGCATATCCACTTCTTCGCCTTTTTCCACAATCGACTCCTGCTTCAGGCGATAAGCCACCAAGTCATTGATTGAAATCAGCTTTATTCCGAATTCATCTGATATTTTTTTCAACTCAGGCAGACGCGCCATTGTGCCGTCATCATTCATGATTTCCATCAATGCACCGGCAGGATACAGTCCGGCAAGGCGAGCAAGGTCGACAGCCGCCTCCGTATGCCCCGTGCGGCGAAGCACACCCTTGTCCTGCGCATAAAGAGGATTGATGTGTCCAGGACGTCCGAAGTCGGCAGGCTTCGCATTTGGATCGGCAAGAGCGCGGATCGTTGCGGCACGGTCATGCGCCGACACACCAGTGGAGCATCCCTCCAGCTTGTCGACAGTGACAGTGAACGGAGTGCCGAGCATCGACGTGTTGTCCGACACCTGCACGTCCAAGTCAAGTTCCTTGCAACGCTGAAGCGTAATCGGCGCACAAAGCACGCCACGTGCATGCTTCAACATAAAGTTCACCTTTTCAGGCGTGATTTTCTCGGCGGCGATAATGAAGTCCCCCTCATTCTCACGATCCTCATCGTCTACCACTATCAAGAATTTTCCTTCCTTGAAATCCGCAATAGCGTCTTCAATGCTGTCTAATTTTATTTTATCGTTCATCTCCTTGGTTGTTATCTTTTATTATCTGAGTAAGTTCATCGCAAACCTGTGAAATTTTCTTTACATCCCTTCTCAACCGTTGATGCTGCTTGACACCTATTATATAGACAAGGAATCCGACAGGCACAACAATCATCACCGCCCGCGCCGTCTTGCCATAGACCGACGGCTGCACAAGTCGGTTATATTTTATAACAGGAAAATCCATAAGTTTGTTTATAACCAGCTGGTTGCGTGAGTTGGACAGATAGCCAACCACATCCTCCAGCTTGTCCGACAGTTGCGTCAACGACTTCCGGCTCATGCCGCGTGTCCAATAGGCGAAATAATTCTGCCGCGTCCTGTTGCGGTGATAAAAAGCGTCTGCATCCGCCTTCAGCTCCGACAACGCGGCACACGCCCTGTCGGCAACGACATCCTCCATCGACAGCTCCTTCATCTCCACCCGGCGCAACTCCGTCTTTCCAACCAGACGGCGGAAGAATGCCACGTATGCCTCCGCGTTAAACACCGCAGAGTCGTTGACCGCCTTATACGTAAGGAAAACGCCCAACGGGAACAGCACCGCCGTGCTTGCCCAAATGCCTTCCCAAACGTCCACACGCCCGTCGCGCGCAAGCTTGTAGCCGAACGTGTCTATGATGTAATAGAACACAAAGAGCAATACGGAGATTACAATAGGCACACCGATGCCGCCCTTGCGGATAATGGCACCCAGTGGCGCACCTATAAAGAAGAAAATCAAGCAGGCTATCGACAACGTGAACTTCTTGTGCATCTCTATCTGATGCCGGCGTATCACCTTCTTGTCTTCAGCAAGCGTATAACTTTTAAACTCAAACTCATTTTTCATCTGACGCGCGCGGTCGATGGCAAAGGCTATGTAGCGCTGCTTGTCGGCCAACGTCTTGCCGTTGAACACCGCATCCACATCCACAGGCTTGGTCAATTTCACCTCCGGAGCAGGCTGCTTGAGGATGCCGCCGTGTCCGTCCGACTTGCGGATGAAATTGTCGACGCCCACATACTGCACTTCCTGCAGGTCTCTGCCGAATATGTTGCCCACGCTGTCGATGCGCACCTTCACCGAATCTATTGTCTGACGCAGCTCGGCAATGTTTTTGCCCACATACTGCTTGCGCATCGTGCTGTCGTTCATTCGCGTGAAGTTGGCATCAAAAGGAATCATTATCTCCTTGTCGGAAAACGACTCCCTCCTGTATGGCGCGCCCACCGACGACACCTGCTGGTCGCTCAGATTCTCAAACTGCTCGCCTTTCCATAGTTTAAGGAACAGATGGCGCTTGTCGCGAGTGAAGCTGAGCTTGCCCGAGTCGGAAAGAATTATTCTGGAGTTGTTGAATCCTTGCGACACGTCATAGATCATCAAGTCGTACAATCGTCCATTCTCACGGTTTTTCTGCTTTACAAACACGCTGTAGCCGTCTATCTGGTCGTAGAACACGCCCTCCGGGATGTCGAGTTCAGGCGATTTCTGACGCACGGAAAACACCAGCGTCCACATCTTCACCTGCGCCTTTGGCAACACATCGTTCTGAAAAAAGAACGCGCCGACAGCCACAAGGGCTATCAGCACCATCAACGGCCGCATTGCCTTCAGCAGCGACACGCCCGACGACTTCATAGCCGTCAGCTCAAACCGTTCGCCGAGATTGCCGAAGAGCATCAGCGACGCCAGCAGAATCGACAAAGGCAATGCCAGCGGCACCATCGTGAGCGCGGCATAAAAAAACAGCTCGGCTATGACGGATATCTCCAATCCTTTTCCAACAAGGTCGTCGATAAAACGCCACAGGAACTGCATCAACACGATAAACAGACAGATGCAGAACGTCATCATGAACAAGGGCAGGAACCCTTGCAGCATAAAACCATATAGTTTCTTTATCTTAAGCATCCGTGTTGTTACAAATATTTCTGCAAAATTACGCTTTTATTGTCAAATTCACAATTCTTCATCAAAACGCCTCGTTGATGTTGAACGCAAATCCAATCCCATTTTTGGTAAATCCCAGATCAAGACGCACATTCACATTTTCCTTGAATGCCCAACGATAGCCGAATCCGCCGTTGAGCAACGTTTTCTTCCAACGTATCTGCTCAAATTCCGGAAAAACGTTGGCGGCTCCTACCCACACCGTTATGCCGTTGCGCCGGCGTATGTGCTGACGCAGCTCCACCTGCGCCTCCACGATGCACTTGTCGCGGTAGCGTCCCTCAAAATATCCGCGCATACGGTTAGGCCCGCCCACACAAGCCATCATTGGCCACGGCACATCCTGGAAATTGAGCTGCGAATGGAATTCACCCGCTATAATCGCCCCCTTCCACGCCTTTTTGTAGGTTGCCACCGTAAGGTCGGTCACCATATGCTTATCGTCGTTGCCGAAGAAAGCAGGCATAAACAGCTGGTCAAGCTGGAAAAGCCATCCCCGCGAGGCATTCGTAACCACATCGCGCGAGTCATAGTTGAGCGACACGCCCGCACCCACTGCCATAAAATTCTTCTCCGCCGAGCCAACAAGCCCTATCACATCATCGTTCAGGTCGGTCATCTTGACATACTGGAAGTTTGCCACCGGACCTACATACGCATTGTCAAACACACGCCAAAGGAAACGCGGCTTTGCCTCAAACTTGATGCGCGAATAATTCCGCTCATTGTCGTCGATATTGCCGGCATCGTAGCCCACACCCCATATCTTCGACGGGAAAGTGTAGAAATAGACCGTATAGTCCAACTTGTAGCGTTCGCGTGGAAACACATTGTTGCCCCTCACGCCGAGCGCCATCATTCCCGACGTGGCCACATTTGCGAATATCGACACGTTTGACAGCGGCAGCGTCACATCGTTGCGGTCTATGCGATAAAGTCCCGATGCCACCAACCCGATGCCGACACCGGTAGCCGAGGCATAGAACGGCCCGCCGATCACACCGAAGTCAATCTTTTTTGAAGGGTCGAAATGATTGGAACGCTTGAAATAAGCTCCAACCTTTTTAAAGAAATTCTGTTTCTTGACAGTGTCGGCGGCCATCGTCACCGAATCGGCGATCGCCGGCTGCGGCTCCTGCTCTGCCACGACCTCGGCCGACGTCTCCACATCGACGTCCAACGCAATGTCGTGCGGCCACACGTTGCCAGCCACAAGACCCAGCGCCACAACCACCGCAAATATTCTTTTTGTACGCATGCTTTTATCCCGGCAGACCGCTTTTAATCACATTATAGCTTTTCTCGAGCAATTCCTCGGTCAAAGCCTTGTTGTCAGCACCCACCTTGTCAAAATATATTGGTTTATGGATTGTCAGCGATATTTTTCCCGGAGTGATGCGGAATGTGTTTTTAGGCATCACGTCGTAAGAGCCATCGATTGTCAGCGGCACTATCGGAAGCCCGAATTCAGTGGCAAGTGAGAACGCGCCACGCTTGAATTTCTTCATCTCGCCGTCAGGCGTACGCGACCCTTCGGGAAACACCACAAGCGACATACCTCCCTTCAGAATGCGCTTTGCGCTGTCCATGGTCTGCTGTATCGCCGACGCCGACGAACGGTCCACCATAATATGCTTCGATATGCGGCAGGCTGCGCCAACAAACGGAATTTTCTCCAGACTCTTCTTCATCATCCACTTGAAGTTGTGGTTCAGATAGCCATATACAAGATAAATGTCGTAAGCACCCTGATGGTTTGCCACAAACACATACGACGTCTTGGGGTCGATATTCTCGCGGCCTTTCACCTCAACCTTGACAAACATCAGTATGCACCACAGCTTGGCCCAGAAGTGCGCAGGATAATAGCCACCGCGCCTACTCATTCCGAGCAGACTGAAAAAGATGGTCAGCAACGCGGTGATAATAGTCATCACCAACAAAATAGGCATAGCCACACACCACTGATACACGGCAAGAATATGTTTCATAAGAATCCAGTTTTCGTTATCCGCCCATTGCGGACAGTTTTTCAGTTGCAAAATTAGACAAATTCCACGAATTATCTGCCTATTGCCCTAAAAAACCACGAATTCAAGCTCCGCTCCCCCATTCAAAGCCGAAAAGCCATTCCCGCCTGCCCACAAACCGGCAGCATTCTTGAACAAACAAATCTGCACGACAGCCCCAAGCAATTAAAAACCGGAGCAAAAATCCCACAATCACGACAATTCCGCTCCGGTTAATCAAACTTAATTGAAAAGTTTCTCTGGAAGAGACATTTCTACATCACTACTTTCACTGTTTGATTTCCAATCTTCACAAGATACAACCCATCCTTCGGAAGCATTATCCGCTTCTCTTCGCCTTTGTAGACCAATTGACCAGCAGTGTTGTAAACCTCAACAATCACTCCGTCAGCGCCATTTACGACCAATGTGTTTCCTTCCACAACAACTTTGGAATCAGCAACTACCGTTCCAACTCCACCGAACTGCTTGCCTTCAATTTGGTCAAATTTCTCCCAATCATTCGCAACCATATACAACTGAACGGATTCCTCTGGCACAAATAATTTGGCATTGTGATAAACAATTTCATCGAATGCAGCCGTTGATCCTTCATATTCTTTTATCAATGGATTTCTACGATTCCTTGAATTTATCTCAATTAATTTAGGACAATTCTGAAATATATTATTAGTGATTATCAGTATTATGCACTCCAAACGGTAGAAAAGCAACAATATGGATTCTGTTTAGATACGAAAAGGTAAGATTTAACGTTTTTAACCTTCTGTCACACCGAAATTACGAAAATGTGGGTGATGTGAGGTGGTTAGTAGTCACTCCATATGTCTTTTATTGCCACAGTGATTCGTTTTCCCAACCAGAAGGAAAACCAAGGGCAGCCTTATCTATTTCTGGAAACGTAGCAAAAAGTCTGTTCATCTTGTCAAGCATATCATTGTCAGGTGATATGATGTCAAGGAAATACTTGATGATGCAGATTGTGAAATACACTCTTTGAGGGTTTGTTGGCAGGGTAATCCAGGAATGAGCAATTCTTCTTGGAGAAACAGGCATGATAGAACTTACCTTGTTCCACACCCTTGAATGGTGGCAACAGGCATTTCGCAACAAAGTCAAAGATGTTATCCAAGATTCCAAGACGATAGGTTGCAAGCCAAAATAATGAGAGATACGCTTGCGTATCTTGTCTGCTTTCAGATTACGGTAAATCATATTCACATTGCCCATCGTCAGCAACTCACCCAAAATCCATGAAGGAGGATATGGGTCGCAATAGCTGTTCTTGAAATGCTTGATAAATTCTTCTGTTGATTTCGTATATTCTCTGTCGATGGTGTTCTTTGTTTCTTGAAAAGTTCTTTGGTTGGCAAAGTGAACAGAATTTGTCAGCCAATAAATATCTCCAGTCATCTGCACTGGTATATTCATAATGGCACGACGAATAGCTATCTCTACTTTCTCAATCTCATTGAGAAGAAGCATACGCAACTTCTTGTCGAACCGATAGAGATTCAACACTTGTTGGAAAGTTGTACCATCTTTATACTGATGAGTTCCCTTTGGAGCTTTCAAGAATGGGTACATATAGGCAGAAAGGCGATAGTACCCGATGCTCTCCAAATACCGTACCGCTTTGTCTTTATCGGAAATGACAAGCCCACGACTTTTCAACAGAGCCATCAAGTCTGCCTCTGTCATATAATGTTTCATGAAGTGCGGTAATCTTTCCATTAGCGTATTTTGAGAGTGAACGTATATATACAAAAAAAGCCCCACGCATTTGAGCATCGTTGAGAGGCTTGGTGGGAACTGACGGTGCAAAGATACGAATAATCATTGAGAATACAAACTTTTTAGCGAGAAAAATCATGCAAAAGTAGAATTCTTTGACATATTTATATTTAATAATGTTAAATCAGACCTTAAAATCATACTTTACCAGCCAAACAAAGTGGTTTCCGAGATAAAAGTGTTACCTTCGTAACGTCTATACCTATACCGGAAGCCCCGATGGGCAGAAGTTGGGCAGACATACATATGGTAAAAGGCGTTTTTGTACGCTTTGGTTTTGACGTGTAGGAATCTGGCAGTTCACGACACAATTTGTCAAAAACAAAGCAATGCAGAACGCCTCATGAGGTGTATTATATACAGCCCTCATTGGCTTCGGACGTTTTATCGTTCGTTGTCAAGGGTGCATTCTATATACTTACACTGGCGTGGGGCTTTCGGCGTTGCTCGTTTCGACAAATTGGGCGATGCCAGAGCCTCTACACGTGAAACGAGCAACAGAACAGGCTCCGCGCTTTTTCGTATGTATCAAATAGTAAGCATTAATAATTGCCATATTGGAGCCTATGGATAAATGTAAAGACAGAAGAGACGATTATGAGTGAATTATCTAAAATCTTGGCTACTATAGGAGTAGTTGTTCTATTCGTTATCATTTTTGGTGCAATTGTCATTTCAAGGAGTGATGCTGGTCAGAAGACACCTGGTATTTTGGGCCTAATTGTATTTGGAGCCTTGATAGGGGCACTGAGAGCTATTTGGAAAAAGCCTAAGAATAATGAAAAAAAAGACGATACATCCATTCTTCAGAAGTAAAGCAAAATCGGAATGTTCAAAGACTATTATCAGATATTGGGTGTTTCTTTTTCAGCCACCAAAGAGGAGATAAAGAAGGCATACAGAAAGAAATCACTGGAATGGCATCCTGACAGGAATCCAGGAGTTGATGTTACAGAAATGATGCAAGACATCAATGAGTCGTATAAGATTCTAAATGATAATATTAGTCGGGCAAGATACAACAAGGAATATCAATTGTTTACTAAACAATGCGAGAATAGCAAGTTCAAACGCCAAAGGCCAAGGCCACAGTCGGAGTCTTGGAATTATGATTATGATGTATATGATGAAGATCTGAGGGATGACATCAACAAGGCAAGAGTCTACGCTAAAGATAGGGTTGACGAATTCTTCAAGAGTCTAAAAGATACATCAAAAGTCGCAGCGGAAGGGGCTTGGGATGGCGCTTGTGGTTATATCATAGGCGGAATTATCGCCACTATAATATTTGCATTAGTAAGAGCATGTCATTAAAAAATAAATAGAATTATGAGAATGAAATATTTTGTTGGATTACTGCTTTCTATAGTTATATTCACATCATGTGGGCAGAAGAAAAAGATAACTTACAGAATATACTCAAGCGTTGACAATACATATAGTGTTGAGGTCCCATCGAACGCAACACAGGGGAGATGTATTCTTGATTTAATGAGTTTTGAGAATACCAATTCCCATCTAACAATCACCATACAACGTATTAACGAAGGAAGTATAGAAGAATATATCCGTAACAAACATACTACAGACAATACTTTTTCTTATAATCTCTTCCAGTCTTCTGATACAACATCATTCTATAAAATCACAAGAGGGAACAACATGTGGTCGGCTTATGACCTTTATATGCTCAAATATTTGGATGGAAAGAACTATCTTCTCAATGTAAGTTCTGATATACTTAGCCAATCAGAGATAATAGAGATTATAAAGCACATCTACACTTCGATGAAACTAAATGAAATTCGATGAAACTAAATGGAATGGGAGAAGGTGCTGATGCTGCAATAGAAGAAGCAGAAGTTGTTTCTCTTGAAAAGACGTATTCGACCAAATTCTATTCCGTGAAGTACCCTAAAGGATGGAATGTTATAGAGCATTTGGACGAAATGACGGAAGTATACATCGGCCATCAACCAGAGAATTTCGGGTTTACCATTGTTCGTTTTAAAACGGATTGTACTCTTTCAGAAGTGAATGCAGAAGGAAATGAGAATCTTCGCCAAGCTGGTTTTAAAATCTTGAACGAAAAACAGATGAGTGTTGACGGAATGAAATGCTATAGAGCAGTTCAAGAGATTTCCAGTCAAGGACAAAAGGTAAAACACATTTCTTACACGTTCAAGAAAGGCGATATTCTGTACAATATCAAGTTTGGCTCTGTGACGACAAAAAAGCAAGATAATATTGCAACTGAGATAATTGATTCGTTCCGCTTTAAGTAACCAAGATGAAAAGGGTAATATTAACATATTTGTTTTTCCTATTTTGCATTGCAGGATATTGTCAGAAAACTTTAAAGTTTACTGACGTTATGCTGTATTGTGGTGATACGGAACTTACCGTTTCTGAAAATTGGAACTCTTCAGATGCAGAAGAACTTGGCATTACACATGTGACAGAAAAAAGGTTTTATGAGCTATTTGGCCAGAGAAGAAGCATAGACATTGACTATTGGACATGGAAAAATGAACGAATTGGAAATGGCGTTTTCAGAACATATTTTTATTTGAAGGAACAGAATGATGGTTTGTCAATCAGTGTGTTCTATAACAGAGAAGAATTGGCTCTCTTGCTGGAAAACAACACCAATATGTACATTTTCATAGATCTCAGCACTCTAATGTTGTTCTATTGTGACAATGCCGATGAAAATGTAACATCTGTAAATCCTATAGGCAACACTTTGCGGAACAAAGATTTTCATAGATTTGATTACGTTCTGATTCCACCAAAGAAAAAAGCCGAAACGTCTTTCTATAGCTTGCAAAGCCTTCCTGTTTTCCCCGCATCTCTTCCTAAAGGTACAATTATCCAATATGATGTTTTTTCATATGCTTTTTCAATAAACCCATGGGATACCATTGAAGATATGATACCAGAAGAAAAAAATGGAAAGAAACTATTTGAAGCGAGAAATGGTGTCTATTATTTCTCACTCCAAAACGAATTTCTAACGTCAAATTCCTTTGGCTATATAAGAGCGTTGGGGTTTGAATCAAGATACCACTGCAAATTATATTGAGATACTTGGTGTTTGCTGAATTAAAAAAGTTTTACTTATAATCTCTCCAATCAAGTTGTCATAGCTTCAGGAGATGCCCTTGTCTATCATGTTCTAATTGATACACAGGGAATATATGCCATGTCCACACTCTGGCAGGGCTATGTGCTACCTAATGCCCTTCATTCTCTTTGTGGTTCCGTTGTCAAGTTTTATAGTGGAAGACATGTTGTAAATATGCCTTCCACTATAAAACTATCGACTTAGCCCTTTGCTCTTTCTTGGTTTCATCATCCGAGTTGCTTTCTGCAAGCATCGTCTTATCCATTCTATCTCATCTTCATCCTTCTCACGTCCCCAATCCTTGGTATCGCTACCGCCTCCACCTTGGCTTTCAGTAAAGTTGGTAGCCTCGTTGATGTAGCCAACATACAAGTACATTGCACAATAGATAATTTTGTCGCCATAATTAATGAAGTCCATAGCAAAGCTATCGCCAAAGAGACAGCTGTCACGAGGATAGATGTCTGCTATCTCTGCCAACGCTTTCATACCAGCCTGCGCCCAAATCTTATTGATCATCTGTTGCTCCCTACTCCATCATCGTGTCTCACCCAAAAATCTTTATCAAAGAGTTTGGCGATTTTCTGATGCCTTGCCATCAGCATAGTTTGTGTATAAGCTCCTTGTTCAGCGACAGTGTGCTTTTCCCTCCATCGCCTATTCCGCATGGATTTCACGGAAAGGCGCGCCACGTCTAATCGCAGACGGGGAGATCGAGGATGTGGCGCACAACGTCGGTGGCTTCGCGCACGGTCTTGATGCCGTCGATGCGCATCGACCTGCGGTTGTTGTGCTCATTGAGGTTAGCTATGCGCACATTCTGCTGCAGATAAGTCAGGATGCGCCCGAATGCCGGCGACTGATAGTAGGCCGCATTTTCCGACGAAACGAAAAACATTGTCATGTGCCCCTGCTTCAACACGATTTTCTCAATGCCGAGACGGCGGGCAAGCCTGCGCAACGTGACCACAAGAATCAACTCGCGCGCTTGGTCGGGAATCGCTCCGAAACGGTCTTCAAGCCGCTTGCAGAAGGCATCGACATCCTCCTGCCGCTCCATGTTGTCGAGTTCTTGGTACAGGAGTATGCGCTCGCTCTCCTGAGGCACGTAGGATGCCGGAAAGAGGATTTCGAGGTCGCTCTCGATGGTGCAGTCGTTGGCATATTCGGTGTTGGCGGAGTCTTGATGCTCGTCGGCGAAGGTGTCGGCAAATTCCTCCGTCTTCAATTCAAGCACCGCTTCTTTGAGAATTTTCTGATACGTCTCATAGCCGAGGTCGGCGATAAAGCCGCTCTGCTCGGCTCCGAGCAGGTTTCCGGCGCCGCGGATGTCGAGGTCCTGCATGGCGATATGTATGCCACTGCCGAGGTCGGAGAAGCTCTCGATGGCTTGCAGACGGCGACGCGCCACCGGTGTGAGCGCGGCTTCAGGCGGCACAAGCAGATAGCAGAACGCCTTGCGGTTGCTACGCCCCACCCGTCCACGCAACTGATGCAGTTCCGACAAACCGAAATTCTGCGCATTGTTGATTATGATGGTGTTGACATTCGGCATATCGATGCCGCTTTCAATGATTGTGGTGGCAAGCAGCACGTCGTACTGATGCGCGGCGAAGTCGATGATTGTCTGCTCCAGCTTGTCGGACGCCATCTGTCCATGCCCCACCACAGTGCGGGCGTCGGGCACCAGACGGCGCACCCGGCTCTCAAGGTCGAACAGCTGCTCGATGCGGTTGTTTACAATAAACACCTGTCCGCCACGCGCCAGCTCAAAATTGATTGCCTCGCGCAGTATTTCGTCATCGAGGGCAGTGACATTGGTTATAATCGGATAGCGGTTGCGCGGCGGCGTGTTGATGGCGCTGAGGTCGCGCGCGCCCATCAATGAGAACTGCAGCGTGCGCGGAATCGGCGTAGCCGACATTGTGAGCGTGTCCACGTTCACCTTCAGCTGTTTCAGTTTTTCCTTCACACCGACGCCGAATTTCTGCTCCTCATCGACCACGAGCAGCCCCAAGTCTTTGAACTGCACCGTCTTTCCGATAAGTTTGTGAGTGCCTATGATTATGTCTATTTTACCTTCCTTCAATTCCTCAAGGATGCGCTTCACGTCTTTCGGCTTACGCGCACGGCTGAGATAGTCGACACGCACGGGAAAGTCCTTCAAGCGTTCTGAGAACGTGGTGAAATGCTGATAAGCCAGCACCGTGGTGGGCACAAGCACAGCGGTCTGCTTGCCGTCGGTGGCAGCCTTAAACGCAGCGCGTATCGCCACTTCCGTCTTGCCGAATCCCACATCGCCACACACCAGGCGGTCCATCGGGCGTTCGCTCTCCATGTCGGCCTTCACCGCCTCCGTCGCCTTCAGCTGGTCGGGCGTGTCCTCATAGATAAACGAAGCCTCAAGCTCATGCTGCAGATATCCGTCGGGCGAATATGCGAATCCCTTCTCCTTGCGGCGTGCGGCATAAAGCTGGATAAGGTCGCGCGCGATGTCTTTGAGTTTCGACTTCGTGCGCTCCTTCACCCTGTTCCACGCCCCCGACCCAAGTTTGTTGAGCTTCGGAGGCACACCCTCCTTGCCGCGGTATTTTGCCAGTTTGTGGAGCGAATGAATCGACACAAAAATCTTATCATCGTTGAGATACGTGAGTTTTATCATCTCCTGCATCTTTCCGTTGACGGCAGTGCGCACCAACCCGCCAAAGCGTCCCACTCCGTGGTCGACATGCACAATAAAATCGCCCACCTCTATCTGCGACAACTCCTTCAGCGACAGTGCCAACTTGCCCGAACGCACACGGTCGCTCTTGAGCGTGTACTTATGGAAGCGTTCAAAAATCTGATGGTCGGTAAACGCGCAAATCTTACGCTCGTTGTCGACAAATCCCTCATGAAGCGTGCGCAGCACCGGCGTGAAGCGGATATCGTCCTTTCGGTCGTCGAAGATAGAGCGCAGACGTTCAAACTGAGGCTCGCTGTCGGAAAGTATGTATATTTTGTAGCCGTCCGACTCAAACTGACGGAACGTAGAACTGATGATGTCGAAATTTTTGTGGAACACGCCCTGCAACGATGTGTCAAAAGTCAGCGCCGCATCATAGTCGCCACGGTTGCTAACCGCATAGTCGGCATAGCGGTGGCTGTCGATGTCGCAGCAGAACTGCTCTGCGTCGACCACATTGTCCATAGCATGCTTGTCGCCCTCATCGGCAATCAACGCACTTTCCGACAACGTTTCCTCCGCCACGGCACGCACACGCTGCCGCAACCATTCGCGGTCGTGAATCAGCAACACCGTGTCGGCTCCTGCAAACCGCAGCAACGACTCGCCGCCGCCTGCGCCGGTAGACAAATTATTGACCACCGTAATCTCATCGACCGACCGCTCCGACAACTGCGTTTCTATATTGAACGTGCGAATGCTTTCGATGTCGTCGCCAAAAAAGTCGATACGGTAGGGCTGCTCATTGGTGAATGAAAAAATATCAAGGATGGAGCCACGCACGGCAAACTGTCCCGGCTCGTACACGTAATCGACCGTCACAAAGCCAAAGTCGCGCAGACGCTGCGCCGTCGCCGTCAAGTCGGCTGTGCCGCCACGACGGAACGACAATGTGCTGTCGATCAATTGCTGACGCATAGCCACCTTTTCAGCAAGCGCCTCAGGATATGTGACCACAACGCGCAACTGAGGGTCGTCCCATCGGCTAAGCACCTCCGCACGCAGAATCTGCGACGGAGCGTCCTCCTGACCATATTTGATGTCGCGTTTATAGCCCGACGGGAAAAGCAAAGCCGCCTGTTCACCTAAAATCTGGCACAGGTCACTATATAAATATCCCGCCTCATCCATATCGTTGGCAACTGCAAGATAAGGCTGCTTCAATCGAGGCAACTGCGAGAACACGACTGATGGAGCCGAACCCACAAGCCCGTCAAGTTTGATTCTCTTTATCTTTTTATCTTTAAAGCATTTACCCAATGCCGCAACGCGGGCTGCCGGCATCAGCAGTCCGCAAAGTTCGGATATTTCCATATCTCAATATTTTTCAAGGACAAAGATAGTGCAAGGTAAGAGAAGAGCAAAACAAATTTATTTGATTTTGCTCTTCCGAACCGCAGCCTATATTATCAAAAGATAGTGCAAGGTAAGAGAAGAGCAAAACAAATTTATTTGATTTTGCTCTTCCGAACCGCAGCCTATATTATCAAATATTGCTGTCCGGCAAAACTTCCGTAACATCAGTACCTGTCTAATTTCTCCATAATTGGAAATATACCACCAAAAGATGAGTTTTTCGGATTTTTATTCATACTTTTGCCATGCTTGATGAAGTTTTGTTTAATTATTTTTGCAACACTAAGTTAAGTGAATCCTCTGGCACAGCAAAATCCTGGGTAAGTTTTTATTGCTCAAGATGTTATAAAAGTTAGAATTTATAGAGTTGCGGAATTAAGGTTCAAGAACGCAGCCCTCGACCCTTTCAAAGACGGCAACGGGGCGGTCGCCGAGATTGCAACATCCGATGCAGCCGAATGGTTCGACCTGCAGGCAGGAAGGTCAACAACCCAGAAAAAGGCATTTACATCCGCAAGCAAGGCGCCGACACACAGAAGGTAGTGCTTCGGTAAGCAGCATCAGATGCTTCGTCTGCGCCATGAGCCCCGGCGCATGTACGCCCCGCAAAAGACAAACATCAGCGACCCGTAGACAATCTCCGCCGTCCATGCCCACATCACGTCGACACGCATGATGTAGACAACCCATGTGTTATATATCATATAGAACACCAGCGCAGCCATCTCAAGCCAGAATGCCATACGGGTGTCGCCGGTGCCCGACACGCTGCTGAACAGCACGTTTGCAGGCACCAGCACCGTATAGGCGGAACACATCACCCACACCGTAGGCACCGCAGCGTCGATAAGTTGCGGAATGTCGGTGTAGATGCGTATAAACATTTGAGGGAAAGCCGCCACAACCAGCAGCAACGGCACCACGCAAAGATATGCGAGCCATATATGGCGACGTATGGCAAGCGCCACCTTGTCGGTCTGACCAGCCCCTATCATATTGCTGACAATCGAGCTTGCCGCCGAGGCAAACGCTATCACCATCATAAACGGAAGTCCGCTGATGTTGCGTGCAAGGTTGGCTATGGCAAGCGACTCCTCGCCAAGATGCTCGATATAGACAAAGAAGATAAACCACGTGGACAGCGATACGAAACTCTGCACCATCACCCACATCGACACGCTGAGGATAGAGCGCTGACGCTTGATGTCGAGCGCGGGGAAACGCGACAGACCGAAATGTCGGCAATCGATTTTCGCACGCGTATAGCAGACAAAAAACACCAGCGACACAAGTTCGGCAAGCGACGAGCCTATCGCCGCGCCAGCGATTCCGAGCGCGGGCAAGCCGCATTTGCCAAACACGAGCACATAGTTGAACACCACATTCGACAGCACCATTACAATGGAGTTGAGCGTGAGAGTCTTTGTCTGCGTCGTGCCAACATAGAACGACCTGAACATACCGCCGGCAAAGGCAAAGAAGAAGCCATAGACACGCCAATGGATATAGTCCTCCGCCTTGGCAAGAATGTTGGGCGAGGAAATCATCATCGACAGAATTTCATCGGCATACATCTGGCATGCGACAAACAGCACCGCGGCAAGCGCCATCAAGAAATACAAGCCCTGGTAGAACACCTGCCCCACCTCACCATAACGCCGTTCGCCATTGCGTCGCGCAATCAGAATCTGCGTACCCACGCAGAATCCATGGCCAGCCATAAAGATAACCATATAGAACACTCCAGCGATAGCCGCCGCGCCAAGTTCCACCTCGCCGACACGTCCCATGAAAGCCGTGTCGGTAAGCGCTATCATCTGTTCCATCAAAAGGCTTACCAAAATAGGATAAGCCACTCGCCAAATCTGTTTATAACTATAATCGACCGTTGTTGCCATAGGGCGGCAAAGTTACTACAATTCGGCGAGAATCGGGCAATTCCGTTATAGAGAAATCACCCAGTCGTTAACCGGGGCTTCATTGCATACTAAAAAAGCGATGGAACGCGTCATCACATCCGCATTCCATCGCCACTTCTCTTTTTTACCTATTGTCTAATTGTTCTTGTTGGCACGCTTGCGTTCAAGCTCGTCAAGAATGATTTTGCGCATACGCATGTGGTTAGGCGTAACCTCGACATACTCGTCAGCCTTAATGTATTCAAGCGCCTCCTCGAGGCTGAACACAACCGGCGGGATGATGCGCGCCTTGTCGTCGGCACCCGACGCACGCATATTCGTAAGCTTCTTCGACTTGGTGACGTTCACCACGATATCGTTGTCCTTGGCATTCTCGCCAACCACCTGTCCGGCATACACCTCCTCCTGCGGGAAGATGAAGAAACGTCCGCGATCCTGCAACTTGTCGATGGCATAAGCATAGGCAGTGCCCGACTCCATTGCGATGAGCGAACCGTTGGTGCGGCGTTCGATTTCGCCCTTCCACGGCTGATATTCCAAGAACTGGTGGCTCATGATAGCCTCGCCCGCCGATGCCGTCAGCACGTTTGTGCGCAGACCGATGATGCCACGCGACGGGATGTGGAATTCCATCTGCAGGCGGTCGTTCTGCGTGGTCATCGACACGAGCTCGCCACGACGGCGTGTCACCATATCGATAATCTTGCTTGAGTACTCTTCAGGCACGTTGACAGTCATCAACTCCACCGGCTCGCATTTCTGACCGTCGATTTCCTTGATGATAACCTGAGGCTGTCCCACCTGCAGCTCGTAGCCCTCGCGACGCATTGTCTCGATAAGCACAGACAAGTGGAGCACGCCACGGCCGAACACCGTCCAAACGTCCTCGTGTGGCTCTTTCTTCACCCGGAGAGCGAGGTTCTTGTCGAGCTCGCGCTCCAAACGCTCGGCAATGTGGCGCGACGTCACAAACTTGCCGTCTTTTCCGAAGAATGGAGAGTCGTTGATAGTGAACACCATCGACATTGTAGGCTCGTCGATTGCGATGCGCTCCAATGGTTCAGGGTTGACCGGATCGGTCACAGTGTCGCCGATTTCAAAGCCTTCGATACCGACAAGCGCACAGATGTCGCCACTCTTCACGCTTTCCACCTTGCGGCGTCCCATACCCTCGAATGTGTGAAGCTCCTTGATGCGCTGGCGCACCACCGAGCCGTCCTTCTTGCAAAGGCCAATCTCCATGCCCTCGCGCAGTTCGCCGCGATGCACACGGCCAATTGCGATACGTCCTACATACGACGAGTAGTCGAGCGACGTGATGAGCATTTGCGGAGTGCCCTCGAGCACTTGAGGTCCTGGAATATATTTGATGATGGCGTCGAGCAGCGGGATGATGTTGTCGGTCGGTTTTTTCCAATCGTCGCTCATCCAGTTCTGCTTTGCAGAGCCATAGATTGTCGGGAAGTCGAGTTGTTCTTCGGTTGCATTGAGGTTGAACATCAAGTCAAACACCATCTCGTTGACCTCGTCAGGACGGCAGTTCGGCTTGTCAACCTTATTGATTACGACAATCGGTTTCAGCCCCATCTGGATGGCTTTCTGAAGCACGAAACGCGTCTGCGGCATCGGGCCCTCGAAAGCGTCGACGAGCAGCAAGCATCCGTCAGCCATATTGAGCACGCGCTCCACCTCACCACCGAAGTCGGAGTGTCCCGGAGTGTCGATAATATTGATTTTGTAACCGTTGTAGTTGATTGAAACGTTTTTCGAGAGGATTGTGATGCCGCGTTCGCGTTCAAGGTCGTTGTTGTCGAGCATCAATTCTCCTGTGTTCTGATTGTCGCGGAAAAGGTTTCCCGCAAGCAGCATTTTGTCCACCAATGTCGTCTTTCCGTGGTCCACGTGAGCGATGATGGCAATGTTTCTGATATTCTGCATATAAACTATACCTATTTTGAGCGCAAAATTACGATATTTTTAGCATTCTCCATTATTATTGTCATATTATTTTCGCCAACAACACCAAAAAAGATGCTTAACAACATATTTTCCACAAGCATTTCTATGATTCTTGCCAACCGCACCGCCTACAATGCGCCTACGGCATACAGCGGGATGTTGCGCATCCAATCCTGCCTACGGTATGGCGACATTGAGAATCTGACTCCCTCCAGACCTTTGTGACTGTCAACAAACGAGCGAAGCGACTTTGACCTCAAATTCTCCTCTGCCTTAACCTCTATCGGCACTATTTCGCCCTTATATTGCACAACAAAATCTATCTCCAGTCTGGAATCATCGCGGCTGTAATAATAACAATGGATGTCATTTAGACACATCAGCTGGCACAGCACATAGTTCTCCGTAAACGCACCTTTGCTTTCCGCCATTGAATTGCCTGGCATAAGCATGTCAATCGGCTCCATCTCGCCCATTGCTCCAAGGAGTCCACTGTCGACAACAAACAGCTTGAATGCATTGAAATCTTCATAAAATTTCAATGGTTTTCCAACTGCTTTCACACGCGGCACACGATAAGCCAACCCGGCATCCACCAACCATTGTATTGCCAACTCGAAGTCCTTCGCCCTCGCACCGGCCTTGACAGCACCATAAACAAACTTCTTGTTCTCATGGGCGAGCTGCGTCGGAATCGACTGCCATACCATACTTATACGAGTTGCCACAGTTGGCGTCACATGCTTTGACATATCGCTGCGATAAACAAACAAAATGTCGTTTTGCACTTGCCTCACCGCATTTACATCATTTGTGTCGATAAACGTCTTCACAGCCTCCGGCATACCTCCGACAAAATAATATTCCCGGAGTAATTTAGTAAGCCTATCGTGAAGTATGTTAATCGACGCCCAATCTTTCTTGCCAAGCAGTCCACAAACCTGCGACTCTCCCCTTGCCATCAGATATTCTTCAAACGACATTGGAAACATCTGCATAACATTAACCTTCCCCACTGGCGCCGATTCACCTTGCCGCATCGCCACGCCAAGCAACGAGCCAGCCACCACGACATGGTATTCCGGAATTTCCTCACAAAAATATTTTAACGAAGAGAGGCCTCTCGGCAACTCTTGAATTTCATCAAGAATTATCAAGGTTTCGCCAGGGACAATAGGCTGCTTCGTAATCGCACCTATTATCATCAGCACCTTTTTCATATCATAATCCTCATCAAAAAGGCTTCGCACGTCAGGGTTATTGTCGCAGTTTACGTATGCAACATTTTTAAATTCCTTCTTGCCGAATTCTTTCAGCACATACGTCTTCCCAACCTGCCTTGCCCCTGTCAAAATCAAAGGTTTTCTGAACTGACTGTTTTTCCAATTTTTCAATTGCATCATTACCGTTCTTTCCATATCTTTCAGACATTAAGGATTATTTTTCTATATTTTAGACAATTACATTGCAAAGATACACTTTTTTACACGATCTTTTGCCTAAACACTACATTTTTCTGAGCGATCTTTTGCCC
>UMCK01001859.1_pt1 | contig 20357 bp, 14 predicted proteins | sample 1964121 | NCBI WGS metagenome assembly UMCK01 (sample SAMEA4835957, study PRJEB28245) | human gut metagenome | biome: gut microbiome; material: fecal sample | place: Denmark | collected 2008 | reverse complement strand
CATCCGCCGGGCCGCTTCGGACCTGTTCACGTCGGGCCCGGCTTCATCGGCCGGCCTCCTGCGGACCCAGCAGGACCTGCCCATGAGCCAGATTGTCACGGGAACCCTGGCCATGTGCGCCCTGTTCACGCTCTTCTTCCACGTCACCTGCTCGCAGAACATCACCCAGACCCTGCTGGCCGGGGCGATCATCCTCATCTTCTCGTTCCTCCTCTCCGTCGTCGGCATCAGCTCCATCGCCTTTACGGGGAACGAACCCGTTTCGGGCATGACCATCTTCATGATCATCGTCTCGGCCGTCTTCATGGGCAATGCCGGCATGAGCGGCAGCTCCGGCATCATCGCCATCCTGCTCATGGCCGCCTTCCTCTGCTCGACCCTGGCCGTAGCCGGCAACTTCATGTCGGAACTGAAAGTCGCCTACCTGACCGGGGCAACGCCGAAGAAGATGCAGCAGTGGCAGATCCTGTCCATCATCGTCTCCAGCTTCATCGCTGTCGGCGTCATCTTCCTCCTCGACCACGCCTACGGCTACACGGGATCGGGCGCCCTGGCAGCGCCGCAGGCCAACGCCATGGCAGCCATCGTCAAACCCATGATGGACGGCGGTGCCGCTCCCTGGCCGCTGTACATGGCCGGTGCCTTCTTCGCCTTCCTCTTGTGGATGATGAAGGTCCCGCCCCTGGCCTTTGCCCTCGGCGCCTACCTGCCCATGGAAATCAACACGCCTGTCCTCATCGGCGGCCTCGTATCGTACTTCGTCTCCCACAGCAGCAAAGACGACGCCCTCAACGCCCTGCGCCTCAGTGAAGGCAGCACCGTCGCTTCAGGCTTCGTCGCCGGCGGCGCCATCGGCAGCCTCATCAGCGCCGTCCTGCACATCGGCGGCATCGACTGGTTCCTCAAAGACTGGGTCGTCACGCCGGGAGCCACTTACCTCGGCATCGTCGCCTACTTAGTCATGTGTGCCGTCATCTACACCGTAGCCTGCAAGGTCAAGAAAGTATAAATATTAAAAAGGCTTATCGCATGTGCGATAAGCCCTTTTTCTGCAAACTACAAACTAAAAACATTTTTACACAGAACATTTTGACTAAAAAGTTTCTGAGTAAAATCTTTCTGAGTAAAATTATACCATGTCCTTTGTTGCCAGTCCATGCCTCGAAACGGGGCGGCGAACTCTATGTCCACATAGAAAAAGGCCGCATCGCCCTGGCTGGCTATGCGGCACTCTATGCAGAATCGGATTTGAAAATTGGAAACGGCAGCAGCGCTATCCATTTTTTCTAAGCTGCCTATGCGGCAGTTAACACGGCTTTCGCCCGTCTCATATTTGACGTAAGCTTTCTAAGCTGCCTATGCGGCAGTTAACAAGTTAAACCAAGGATTTATAATCATATTTTGTTTCTAAGCTGCCTATGCGGCAGTTAACGACGGCAAGACCTATCTCGGTGCCGGCTACCAGTTTCTAAGCCTATGCGGCAGTTAACGATAACAGCATTAGATCCGTCCGAGTTCATCCTTTCTAAGCTGCCTATGCGGCAGTTAACCCGGTAGATGACCCGGAGTTCATGGAGTTTCTTTTCTAAGCTGCCTATGCGGCAGTTAACCCGGTAGATGACCCGGAGTTCATGGAGTTTCTTTTCTAAGCTGCCTATGCGGCAGTTAACCCGGTAGATGACCCGGAGTTCATGGAGTTTCTTTTCTAAGCTGCCTATGCGGCAGTTAACATACGCCAGTTGCAAAACTCCAATCTGTCGTATTTCTAAGCTGCCTATGCGGCAGTTAACGCCCCGATTTCAAGGGTGATAAATAAGGATGATTTCTAAGCTGCCTATGCGGCAGTTAACCCCCCGTAGCCATTCCCAAAGTGGAATTCAGATTTCTAAGCTGCCTATGCGGCAGTTAACTTTCCGCTTTGTAATACAGTGGCAAATACCATTTTCTAAGCTGCCTATGCGGCAGTTAACCTTGCTGTAATGCGGTGTACTGCTTTTCTGTTTTTCTAAGCTGCCTATGCGGCAGTTAACTCAGAATCTACAATGTAATCTAAATCGGCCCATTTTCTAAGCTGCCTATGCGGCAGTTAACTAAAATATCATAAAGGGAGTGTTGGAAATGATATTTCTAAGCTGCCTATGCGGCAGTTAACACTGATGAGACAAGCCAATGAATTGAAAGAGATTTCTAAGCTGCCTATGCGGCAGTTAACATATCCATCATTGATATTAAAATCACCAAATTTTTCTAAGCTGCCTATGCGGCAGTTAACAAGACACACAAAGATATTTATGATATGATAGATTTCTAAGCTGCCTATGCGGCAGTTAACGTCTTCTTGTCTGTATCTTATCACATCCATTTTTTCTAAGCTGCCTATGCGGCAGTTAACAGGGCCTATTCTTTATCTATCTATCATGTTTTTTTCTAAGCTGCCTATGCGGCAGTTAACCTTCTTTTTGTTGACTACATGTTACCATGTGTTTTCTAAGCTGCCTATGCGGCAGTTAACGTGTTTCGACTTAATCATCCATTTCATCCTTTTTTCTAAGCTGCCTATGCGGCAGTTAACTTTGTAATAGTCTGGCACGAAAGAAGTACAAATTTCTAAGCTGCCTATGCGGCAGTTAACTTCCTCCTTCCACTTATAAAAAATTATAACATGGTTTCTAAGCTGCCTATGCGGCAGTTAACTGCAGTCGTCGCATTTGCAACATCAGTTTGCGTTTCTAAGCTGCCTATGCGGCAGTTAACAGTAGTCTTTTGCGCAAATATCCTTATGTTGCTTAAGCTCGCAGCGGGTTACCCTTATTTAACCAAAATTTTAGACACTTGTCAAAGCCCTTGATTTACAAGGCCTGCGAGCAACGGGAAATTTTTGGGTCAAAAGTCAGGGACCGATGTTTCAGTACTGAACCCATATGCAGAGAATCCTTCGCAGGGCTGCTCAACCGCTTCTTTTTTTTGGATGAACAGGCTAAAACGATGATGGTTGGTCATACTCTCCAATTGGATATACGGATATTGAACCTTATGAGTAAGTGCCGGGAAAAGCTTTTGGGCTTCTTCTATCGACATATCGTGCCGTTTTGCATAGCGTCTAGCTTTTCGCATCGCTGTGGCCTCTGGCTGATAGCGGCTGTACGTCACGAAGCCTTTGCATGCTCTGACGGGGACTGGACGAATGGCTTTGATTCTCACATAATCTGGTATAAATCGTTTCAAAGCTCCAGTCAGATTCAAATGCTGGAGTTCTGATTCTTCTGGAGCAAGTAAACGAAGTTGATGGCCGAGTGTCGGCGTTTCATCGGAATACTCAGGAAAAGCTACGCCACATCGGATAATCCCCTGTTCATCCTTGCTGTTGACTAATGCCAAATGAACCTGACGGTATACTTTAGACCAAAGGAAGGAAGCGGATATATCTTCTGTCGGCTGCAAGATAACATCTTGGAAGAACCACATGTCAATCATTCCTTTCCACTTGCACCAAATACTCCGCCACGAATCAGCATAGCCATTACGTAATGTGCAACTTCCGGGCTGTCAAAATCAGCACCCAGTGAATATTTATCAAACAGCGTATAAAAATCGCATTTTTCTTTTGGATTGCGGAACGCCTTACCCAGATTCGTCACAGTGCCATACGGTTCGACAGAAATTGGTCCTACACCATCCTTCGTTTCATATGCATTATACCAGGTATCAATCGTGCGAATCGCATTGCCGAGTTTCTGAGAATGCATTGCCGCCGTGCCGTTCACTTCATACAAAACTTTACTCTTCTTACCTTTCCCTTTGTCAAGAATGAGTTCTTCGCTGGGATAAACTTCCTGTCCCTTGCCAACCTTGGCAAAAGCTGTAATTTCCAACAGCAGATACGGGATTTTGCCAGACAATGCCGATTCAATCTGTTCTGCTAATGTTTCAACTGTTGCATCACTGTTGTCAAAATTCTGCAGAGAATAATCGTACGAATGGAACAGCCACTGCTTATCGGCAGCTTTTACCTGTACTTCCAGGTCTTCTGCACCGACGCGATTCCGCCAGAGGAAGCGCGCATTGGCAAGATTCAGCGCATACCGTTTAGCCAGTTCACCAAAACCATACTGCTCCGCATAACGATACCCCATCTCCATAATTTTTGCTTTATGGTCCGAAACATTACAAGCTGCCGGCACAGCCGCACCTGGCAGGATTTTCATCGTAAACGTGACCTTCAGCGTATCCTGATTCATTGACAACGATGCCGCATCAACAGTCTGCAGATTAGGTTTCTCTACTTCTGCATTGAGTTTTGCAGGATCATTGGCCACGGTTGCTTTCAAACGATTGGAAATCGTACCCCGGACGGATTTCTCGCGCAGAGGAAGGGCGGTCGCTTTACCCTGACGATCATCCCAGGTCGTCCCATACATCAAACCATCTGAGAGAACGATTTTTTTCTCAAAAGATAATACCGTTGCTAAGCCTTTCGCACTTGACTTTGCCATAATTAATCCTCTCCTTCATTTGATTCATTCACACAGACATATAAATCTTTATTCTTATCATAATGATAATGCCACATTATGTCATCAATACAATCAAACCGATGGGCCATCTTGAACTCGCCGAGTGTCAGCACGGGTTCTGCAAAGCGATGTAATGTGCTCGCATCACGCTGATTCGCAACATGTCCGAGTGGTGTCAGCCCTTTGAATCCCGTGACGATGGGTACCAGCCAGCCTTTTTCCTTGCGTGGTTGTAAATGCCATGAATCCTGTTCATCATCGTATTCATAGTGCAAAGCCAGCAAGTCCAGCATCACCTGCAGGATATCCTGTTGATTGAGTTCTTCCTGCTTCCGTTTCAGTAACTGACGACGCTCTACCAAGACATATCCTGGCATGAGGCTGCGAATCGCCCGACGCACCTCTCTCTCATTTTCTCCATCCACCAGGAGGAGCCTGGAATTTCGTGTCGAAGTTGATTCCATAGGGTCCTGTATTGGCAAAAAATCAAGGATATCTCCACCTGCAATCTTCATTCCCATCAAAGTCTCTGTCGTCTTCTCAATAAAAATCGAGAAACGGTCTGGCAATAGTCCATCTATTTCAATAAGAAGCGATATCGTCAAGTGGACTCTCGCTTCCTCAATAAACGGAGGCCGCTCAAAAGAAGCCCCCTTTTTTCGCAAGGGATTCGAGGTGATGATCACCGAGTTCACATAGTCGCCTGGCCCCTTATAGGTCTGCAGATTAAAATCATGACAGGATACAGCCAATTTTGTCAAACGGATATCAGACAGTGCTTCATGCTGCCGAAGCTTTCTTTCAAGCGCATGCATGGCACCCAACCACGCCGTCATGGCGGGAAAACCAATCGTGAGAGGACTGCTGAATGCATTTGCATTGTGGATTTTGACATGCCGCAACAACAAATACTTTTTCGTTCTATTCATCCTTCTCTCACCTCCTGCTTCAGGACATCCTCCATCGTCGATGCAAAGGCATGCATCTCCGCGTCAGAAAGCGAAATCTCTTGCAGCTTCTCATAACGACAGAATTTTTTGTAAGCATTTACGAGCCAACGGGCAAAGTCCAAGCAGACCGGCCAAATCCAATCCGTATCGATCTGACGCTGACTCCCGTAGGCTGCATCCAGCCAAACCGCCTGCTCATCGGACAGCCCTGTATCCTTGCTCCAACCAGCAGGAAGATTCTGCAGGCGATTCGCTTCGTACAAGACAGCCTCGACAAAATCCAGGATAATATCTTCACGACGCTCCCGCATCTCAAGATTATGGCGCTGGTCTCGGAACAGTGTATCGAGATTAGACAGCATGTCACTAAACCTGCGCCAGTAAAGCGAATCGGAAAAGAAACTCCTTTTAGGTAAGCGTATCTTGCGTCCACTGAGTATAGGTGGTTGGGAAGGTAAAATATCTATCCCAAGGGATGTATTCCGACAGCTCATGTTCTGCGGCTGTGATCCTCCGAATACAGCACGTGTAATATTAGGGAATATGCAATGTGATTCTCCGTAATGTTCCGACTTTTTATCACGACATCTTCTCTGTAAGCGAGATGCAGTTTCAATTTTCTCCGTTAAAGAGAACATCATCGACACGGGTGGAATGACTGTCAACAGATGATAGTCCTCTTCACCCATCGGGAAATACACCTGCCGCAAACGAGTGTCTGTCTGTCGTGGCACTTCCTGCGGCTGAATCTCAAGAATCTTCTCTCTCAGCGGTTCATACGCAATTCCCAGAGACTCAACCTCTTTGCGGATGAATGGTGCATCTTCGCGAAAGTATTGCCATGCTGTCTTTGCAGCAAGGTCTTTCTTTTGCTCTTCTGCCGTTTCTTTTTGAGAAAATTTTCCTACCAGGAATGAAGCAATGGCCATATAAGCAGCTCCGCCTTGTACAACCAAATCATCTTCGGCTGTTATGTCAGCTGTTGTCAAATATCCTTGCCCAACAGGCTGACTGTTATCGTGTATGCTGATTGCAACATCCGGATTGGTATAGCGAGCAATATGTGATACAGCCCTACAGCGTTCCAGGTTCTGTAGATTGCTTTGTATCCATTCTGCCGGGGTCTGTTCTTTTTTTGCCGCTTTATCGGCAATATAAGTTGCTATCGATCCCATATGCATCCCTCCTTATGCCTTTATTATAATTCATAACATTACTACGGTCAATAGTAAATATATTCCAAAGAAATTTATTCAAGAAGCTGCCTACGCGGCAGATAAATAACTTCAAAACATAACTACTTTCTAAGCTGCCTGCACGGCAGATACTACTGATTTATTATAACAGAAACGAGCTAAACTGACTATCCCTTTCTTTCCTTCACCAAGATGTGAAATGCTCCCAGCTGGTCATCATACCAATATGTCCTGGCAGATTCATCTGCATAGCCTGGGAGAGTCAGCTGCCCATACCGCTCGGATATGCGCTGCAGAACATTTCCTTCATCTTCATCGGAATGCATTTTTCTAGCAGCTTGCGCCTGAAGAGACACCATATAAGAGCGTGGCAACCAGAACCGCTCTCTGTAAGGATTCAGCTTCTCCTCAGGGTATGATTTCAGATTGCACATATCCCCGTATGGTATATATTCACCCTTATCTATTTTATAGAAGCCCAACATCCCCTTCTCTGCATCGTATCGATAGCACAGGTCTTTATCAGGAACCCCTGCACGGAACGGACACAGATACTGTGGTAAGCCTGTCATCCACCAGCAAGTCTGCTGCCAGCCACCCACTTTGTCCGGTGATTTATCGTCGAGACTACGCCAATCTGCCAATCTCTGGTGTTCTAAGTCAGTCAATTGCGACTGAGGACGCAGCGGCCTTGGAATTTGCACGCGAGGGATAGCATCGATATGCGCCCAATTATCGGTAGGAACTAACTCCTTCATGTCATGGCTCTGCAACAGATAATGCGGAGTTTTTTCGAAACCGGGTCTACAGAAGACGACTCTCTGTCCGGGATTGGCCATCCCCTTCCAATTAAACTGCATGACACCAATATTGGGAGCAGATATATCCTGCAGACACGGACGATGACGATGTACACGTCCTGCTAGCTGGATAATCGAGCGATAGGAAGAGGGTTCTACGATAGCCCAATCAAAATCATGGTCACGCCCAATTTCTTCTACCGGAGTGGCAATTACCAAGAAAATACACCGTTGCTTTTGGTTCCTATCCAAATGGGCACGAAGAACTGTATCTTGGAATGAGACCCGTTTTTCCTTCTCATGCTTACGGCGCAAAACATAATCGAGGTACGTTTCCTGTTCATGGCGAAGCAGCAAAACCTGACGGCTGTGATAACACATGAGGAACACCGCTGTATCATCCGGCCAGTCAGCCGACAACAGGGAAAGTGTCATATTGACACAGGGATTGATATTGGCAAGTCGCACGAGGCCAAAGGACACTTCCTTGCCCGTTTTCTCATCAATGACATGGTGATTACTATGAAGCTGCTGAACAGCCTGTTTCATAGCCTCAACATACGACTGCCAGGACAGTTCTTTCGTTGCCTGCGGCTGGCAAGGAATTACGACAGCTTTCCGCTTCACGACCTGTGTCCGCAACTTCTTGACGCGCTTCTCAATAAAGTTCTTATGGGCCAACCCATACTGGTTCGGCTGCTGCAGCGGTATGGCGGAGGATGCAGAACGGAACTCATCCACCCAGACAGCAGTCATCGATTTCGCCTGGTCTGAAAATGCATTATAGCAGCACAGGCCATCCTGATAAGCCTGATACATTCCCTGTGCCAAGTCCGGCGGAATCGTCGCAGAAGACAAAATCACATTGCGTCCGAGCACACCCGCCAAATGGACGAGACGGGCGACGGCTGTCAAATCATCCGGTGAGAAATCGTCCACTTCATCAATGACGAGGTCGGCTGACATCATCCGAAGGAAAGGCAATAGGCCCTTCCCTCCGCGCGTCACCTCTGTCGCACGGATAATTTGGTCGATGGTCGTCACCAACACCGGCTTGAACAGAAAGGCACCATTTTTCCTCGCTTGTGGATTTTTGCGTCCATCGAGGTAAATGTCCAGATACTTCAGCTGATCGTGCGTAAAGTTATCTTCAAAAGAAAGCATATCTTCCAGGAGCTCTTCTTCTCCTGAGCCACCAATTTCGTAAAGAGAACTCTTTTGCTCCGACTCTGCAGAGTCATTCTCTTTCTCCTGCTGATATAACGCTTCGATAGCTTGGGAACCAATGATAACGGCTAGTTCATCTTTCATCAGATGCATGCGTTCCCGATATTCACTGCCTGTCTGGAGCGTCAACGAGCGCAAGCCTAGTGCCAACGTATATCGCATGACCTTGCCATCTGGTGACAAAGCCTGCATCAGTTTGGCATTGGCTGTGGTCTTACCACAGCCCGTACTTGCCATATTCAGAATGAACCAGGCCTGAGCCATTCCATCCTGTTTGGCCGATTGGATTTCGCGGATAGCCTTGTCCTGCCACTGATAGGGCGCCTTCGCCAGCGTAAACCGCACGGTATCGGCCACATCCATCTCGCTTGCAAAGAGGGGCAGCTGATGCGCAATATTGACAGCTTGAGCAGCCACACGTGTTAAATGAGAAGACAATTTATCACAAAGCTTATCCCCATTTGTATTGGCATATAAAACCTTCTTCTGTTCTTCTATCGGCACATCTGTCTGATGCTTCTGGGAAGAGACAAAGTGGTCTGCCAGCATCAGTGCTTCCCGCGCATATAGAAGGAGCGGGCGCAAGGCCAAGCGTGAACCAGTACAGAGTTGTTGCAGCTGTACTTTTTCCCGAAGCAGACGGGTCAGCCATTTTTTGGCCGCCTTATTCCAGTCATCATCATCCAGCAAGAAGCCTTTTGAAAAAGAAAAACAGGGATTCTTCCCTGCTGGGACAACGCCTTCATACCCCCATTTCGATTTGACTGTCGAAAAAAGTCTCTCCAACAACATGGGCGGATTTTCTGCACAAATCTTGCACTCCATTTCATTCCGCGTTACGGGCAAATGATGATGCGACAGAATCAGCCAAACCAGGATGCGCATAATTGGCGGCATCGCCGGCAATGTATCTGCCTGATTGTTCCAGTTCTTCATCTCAGCCTTTAAGGTTGTCTTTTTCAGTTTGCCCTCCAAGAAAAGATGTATCCAGGCATCATCATCCTGTGTGTCACCACTGATTTTCGCCATGGCTGCCAACAACTGGCAAGAGACCCACTCATGGCGATACGGGTCTTTTTCCATCGACGACGACCGCAGCTTTTTCTGGAAGTGGTCAGATGATTTGCCCCAGTCATGAAAAAGCGCTGCGACAGCTGTCAATGCCTTGAGCAAAGCAAGATATGGCCAACCGCCCTCCCACTCTTTATGTAGGATATTCTTACGCGTTGTATTGACAGGTACCAGGCCTTCTTCATTGAATTTATCACGGTTTCCCACCACCCAGAGAAGCTGGCTGCGATTGCGCGAGCGAATCCAACGGCAGGACACCGCCGTGCTTTTTGTCGCACTCCGGCGCAGGAGCGTCCTGACCTCCTGTACGCCTTCCTGTGTCATGATGGTCTGCCATGTATCATTTCCGATGCGGTCTGCAAATTGATCCAAGATGCGGCGAACCGTCAACAAGGCTTTCTTCTCACTGCGGCTGGTAAACAGTACCATCATGATACGGATCCCTCCTTCCCCCACAATTGGCTCACGTGCTTTACTTCTTCGAACAAAAAGTCCAGTACCTTGTGTTCTGTAAATTTCTGAAGGCAATACGAACGAAATTCCTGATCTCGGAGATCATCTTCTGCACAGATAAATGCGCTCGGCAGGACAATGGCATCTTTCACGAGATCGGCAACATCGAATACCAAGGCACCGCGCCGCGTCTTCCCGTGCATGACAGCAAAGCCATGCGGTATCCCCAATACCCAGAGAGTGACCGCAGCCAGGCCATAGGCCAGATAATTGCCGTGATTCAAGAAGATGTTAGCTTTATCTCCCGCAGGAGCATCATGAAGGCGGACAAAATCTGGTATATTGACGTGTTCGCTAGCATATTTATAAAGTGCTTTCGTAAAGATTGCCTCACCTGCCAGCAATTGCTTGATATCCACGGCTTGCCGGATGACCCTCTGGAAACGATGCATAGCCGACTGGATTTCATCATCATCTGCATAAAAGCCCCAGCTCTGCAAGTCGCGATCTTTCTGCCAGACCTGCTCGATGAACTTGCATCGCTTCAGCTGGAACGCCTTCGCCGCTGTTAACCGCTTATCTGCCTGAAACCAAAAGGAAAGCCATCCCTGTACATATTCCGTTGGCCGGTATTCGCTCTGAGGACTGAGCCATTCAATTTCTACACCCGAAAGCAATGGGGTCCCACCATTACCACAAAACCCGACCATGACGCCAGCCATAGCTAACATCCGTATCGCAGCTTGCGTAATAGATGTACCAGTCCCCAACAGCAACACCGTCGTATTGGCAATCGGTATATTCCAATACTGATTTTCCCGCTTCCCCTCTGTCAGATAAAGTACGCGCCCATCTTTCTGCATAACTCGGCACTTTTCCAGATAATAGATATTCGCCCTCTTAGAATGTAGAATGACTTTTAAATTTGATGCTTCAATTTCTGATTTTGTCATGCCATCACCTCTATCATTAGCGTAAATCCGTCGTTTTCAAAAACAACGATACATGCTCCTTTCAGCGTAGTATATGCTTTTTCCTTTCAAAGTCTGCACTCATGAAAAAATTCTTCTTATATCTTATAATAGTTTTTCCTCATTGTACACTATCCATATCACAGAAGCCACTCACTTCAGTCGTGCTTCCCGTTCTCACGAAAGGCCTGAGCCGATACGCGGAGCGTAAACCACCGAATGAAATTATGATTTGTCTGACTAACTCCAATTTCTAAGCTGCCTACACGGCAGTTAACCCATATGACATTATCGCCAGCTTTGATTTGATTTTCTAAGCTGCCTACACGGCAGTTAACTTGTGAATAAAGGTGATTGTTCCCCCGGAATATTTCTAAGCTGCCTACACGGCAGTTAACGATAAGTTTAATGCTGAAGCTCGGTATATTAGCTTTCTAAGCTGCCTACACGGCAGTTAACAGACGGGTCAGGTAGAGCCGCCGGACCTGTCTTTTCTAAGCTGCCTACACGGCAGTTAACAGCTGGCGAGCGTATATCGCTCGTAATCTTTATTTCTAAGCTGCCTACACGGCAGTTAACCTGAATGTCCGGCAGGATGAGCTTCCCCGTCATTTCTAAGCTGCCTACACGGCAGTTAACTTATTGGTTTGTGGTTGTATGAATCCCTGTGCTTTCTAAGCTGCCTACACGGCAGTTAACGCCCCGGTTTGCTTATGTTTCAAAGAGTGCCTTTTCTAAGCTGCCTACACGGCAGTTAACAGACCACGTCACATCGCGATTCCAGCTCTAAGATTTCTAAGCTGCCTACACGGCAGTTAACAAGGAGGCGCGTAGCATGACAAAGCTGATCATTTTCTAAGCTGCCTACACGGCAGTTAACGACCAACTGATAAGTATTTCTTGTGGATTAATTTTCTAAGCTGCCTACACGGCAGTTAACAAGATACACATTGTTTTCATAATTGGGTAGACTTTCTAAGCTGCCTACACGGCAGTTAACTTAGTTTAACAAATGGGGTTAGCATTATGGCTTTTCTAAGCTGCCTACACGGCAGTTAACACTAAAATAGTATACTAATGGGCAGCAAAAAATTTCTAAGCTGCCTACACGGCAGTTAACTAGTCAAAGCTACGGCAAGGGCTTCTCCCCCTTTTCTAAGCTGCCTACACGGCAGTTAACTTTGAGTTATCAGCAGGGTATCAATAAAACGTTTTCTAAGCTGCCTACACGGCAGTTAACAGGGCAAAAGTGTACTCTTATTGGGTACTGAATTTTCTAAGCTGCCTACACGGCAGTTAACACGGAGTCGATATTTAATGATATTTCCCTTGATTTCTAAGCTGCCTACACGGCAGTTAACAAAGTAGTATACACCTTACATTGACTATTAAATTTCTAAGCTGCCTACACGGCAGTTAACATTTTCACCTCTTTCTCTTGACACAGCCAAATTTTCTAAGCTGCCTACACGGCAGTTAACTTGTTACAGTCTTATTATATCATATGCCAGCATTTCTAAGCTGCCTACACGGCAGTTAACCTCTTACGAAAGACAGTACACATAAGGGTTTTTTTCTAAGCTGCCTACACGGCAGTTAACTTCACGATTGAGCGTAAGCATGACCTGTGGCATTTCTAAGCTGCCTACACGGCAGTTAACTGGCACTACCCCTCTTTTTTTCTGGGGAAAAATTTCTAAGCTGCCTACACGGCAGTTAACCATTAGAAGAATAAGAAGCAGTCGCGCCAGCATTTCTAAGCTGCCTACACGGCAGTTAACAACATCTACATTTAGTGCACCAATCTTACATTTTTCTAAGCTGCCTACACGGCAGTTAACAAAAGACACAAAGAGAAGTAGCAGACGCACTATTTCTAAGCTGCCTACACGGCAGTTAACTCACCCCAATTAGCAGACTCTAGATTCCCATATTTCTAAGCTGCCTACACGGCAGTTAACCCGGCCATCTCAAACTCATGTACACAGCGCATTTTCTAAGCTGCCTACACGGCAGTTAACTGTCAACACTCGTTTACATATATTATTTATATTTTCTAAGCTGCCTACACGGCAGTTAACTTTAGAGTTTATCTGGTTTTGGAATGATTGATTTTCTAAGCTGCCTACACGGCAGTTAACACTGTTTTTCTGTCGGTTTAACTAAAATTTTATTTCTAAGCTGCCTACACGGCAGTTAACATTATCTTGCTCGTCCCGGATCTCTCCGGGCTTTTCTAAGCTGCCTACACGGCAGTTAACTTCGTGACAAGCTGGCCCCCAATAGCACATGATTTCTAAGCTGCCTACACGGCAGTTAACCCCCATAGAAAATCATTCGAGCAATTTCCATGTTTCTAAGCTGCCTACACGGCAGTTAACAATGCCCTCTCGTTAGTACAAAAATACCATACTTTCTAAGCTGCCTACACGGCAGTTAACAAAAGCTATGGCCTTATGGATTTAGTCTGATTTTTCTAAGCTGCCTACACGGCAGTTAACAGTAGTTTTTTGCGCGGAGAGCCTCATTTTTCTTAAGCTTGCGGTAGGTTACTCTTATTTAACCAAAATTTCAGGCATTTGTCAAAAGGCTTGATTTACCAGGCCTGCAGGCAAAGAAAAAATTTTAGGTCAAAAAATCGCGAGTCTGTCGCGGCGGAACGCCGCATCTGAATCCGCGGCGGTCTGCGAACTGCGAACGGCGGCCTGCGTCCTTTAATCATTTATGTTCCACTTTATGTGTCACTGCGCTCAAGGCCGCGGCGATGGGTACGGTGAAGATGACGCCGAAGCTGGCAGAGAAGCCTTTCATGATTTCAATGCCGACGGCATTGGAGTTGATGAGCTGCAGGTACGGCAGGTCGTAGGCGTAGTCCAGGAGCCATACGCCGAGGGATCCGCCGAAGAAGGCCAGGATGAGGGTCGTCGACATGGTGCCCATGACGTCGTGGCCGACGTTCATGCCTGCCGTGAACAGGGCCTTGCGGCTGATGTCCGGCTTGTGCCGTTCCAGTTCTGCACAGGCAGCGGTCACGTCCATGGCGATGTCCATGACGGCGCCGAGGCTGGCGAAGAGGATGGCCGCCAGGCAGGCTGTCAGGATGCCGCCCAGGGTCGCCCCAAAAGCAGCCAGGCTCTTTTTCGTCCAACCGTTGATGAGGTACATCGTCGCAGCCAGGACGATGACCGACGTGATGACGGCCGCTGCGACGGGACCCATACCGCGCAGGACCATGGGGAAAAAGAGGAAGAGGACGCCCATGGCGCCGACGTTGGCCGAAATAACGATGACCGCCATCCCGGGCTGGCAGACGGTCCCAAAGAGAAGACCGTTCGGGCAATTCGCCTGAACGGTCTGTCCGGCATCGAGGCCATCTTCCATACGCAAGGTGACGATCTGATCGCCCACACGGCTTCCGTCTTCCTGCAGATTATCGCGGACAATATCGACGACGCGGGCTTTTTCAAAGACCCGGCCATCGCTGTTGACCAGCTGCGGCTTATCGACCTGGTTATACTGCCAGAGGAAGAGGCCGCCGGCCACCATCAGCACGACGATGACGACCAGGCGGAACCAGCGGGAGTGGATCATGCTCAATCCTTGACGATGCTGTACGTTCGTTGATCTGGTCCCCTGGCGATACGAGGAAGTTGATTTCCGGATGCTGGCTCAAGGCTTCATTCAGTGTCTTGTTCCAATTATAGGCATCGTTGCGGGCTGCGATTTCGCCGGTCTATTTGGCACTTCCTTCTGCCGGTGTCTGGCCTGTGGAAGCACCGACCTGCGGGTCGCCGACATACATGAAGGTGAAGTCGTCCGGATTCCCCGTCTTGACCGGCTGAGCGGCCTGCCAGGTCCCGTCGACTTTGACCTGATACCAGTAGGTCTTTTCGGCTTTCAAGCCTTTGGCCGTGACTTTGTTGGAATTATAGTAGACTCATCATGTAAGTCCTATTTATGAATTCCGTCAAAATTACGTAAAAATGTCAGTCCTGTTCATTTCCCTTCTGCCGCCAATAGGCCGCTTCGACGGTATCCTTCTCCACGCCTTCCCCCTTTTCCAGGGCACGGGCATAATTCTTCATGCCCTCTTTATAGCCAGACGCAGCCGACTGGGCGAACCAATAGACGGCCTGGTACAGGTCCTGGCGGACGCCGTGGCCGTCGCGATAGAGGACGCCCAAATTGTTCTGGGCCGGTCCGTCACCGGCCATGGCAGCTTCGTAATACCAGTGTGCCGCCAGTTCCCAGTCCTGCGGGACGCCGCGCCCTGTCTCATAGAGGTATCCTAGGTTGTTCTGGGCAATGGTCTGGCCCTTCCCGGCGGCCTGGGCATACCAATAGGCGGCCTTGTCGTAATCCCGCTTGCCGGCATAGCCGAACTGGTACATGATGGCCGTATTGCACTGGCCGTCGGCATCGTCGTGCCGCGCCGCCCGGCCGTACCAGTGCAGGGCCTGGGCATAGTCCTGGGGCAGGCCGCAGCCCGTTTCGTAAAGATGGCCCAGATTGTTCTCGGCTGCGCCGTAGCCTTGATTGGCTGCCCGGCGGTACCAGTACACGGCCTGTTCCAAGTCAATCTCTATCCCCAGACCGTGTTCATACTGATAGGCCAGGTTGTACTGACTGGCGGCGTGGCCTTTTTGAGCAGCCCGGTGATACCAATAGATAGCTTTCCTATATAAAACATCTTTATCTTCTATATCCGCATCGAAAGCTTCAAAAAAATAGTCATCGCCCATGTCACACTGCGCTTGAGCATCGCCTTCAAAAGCTTTCCGTTCTTTTTCGTCCATATATCCGTCTCCTTTCTGACAAAATAAGTGTAGCTAAAGGTTCCTTCCTTTGTCAAATATTTTTCTTATTTTTCTTTTTGTCCTATTGACTTTTTGACTTTTGACGATATAATAATACTAGAGCTTGAGGAAAGCTCCTAAGAATGATTACTTCCACCATAAGTAAGGAGGTCTTAATTATGGGAAACGAAAAATATACGCAAAAGGTCATCGAAGCCTTCCAGTCTGCCCAGCAGATTGCAGCGCTCCATTATAACCAGGAACTCTCATCGGTCCATATGCTCATGGGCTTGACGAAAGAACCGGAAGGCCTGCTCAATACGATTTTCTCGGAATGTCACACTGACGTCCCCATGCTCCAGGCTCGCTTGGAACAGTTGTTGAAGAAGATCCCGTCTGTCAAAGGCTCCAGCCAGTTGTCCATGTCGACGGAAATGGTCCGTGTCATCGGCAAGGCTCAGCAGTTGGCCGACTCCATGCACGATGAATATATCAGCACGGAACATATCCTCATGGGCATCGTCAGCGAAAGCGACGACGAAGTCCAGCAGTTGTGCCGTGAATTCGGCTTGACCCAGGACAAGATCATGAGTACCATCAAAGCCAACCGCAAAGCTAACGTCAACAGTGATAACCCGGAAGAAAACTACAAGGCCCTGGAAAAATACGGCCGCGACTTGACCGCTGCTGCCCGCCAGAATAAATTGGACCCGGTCATCGGCCGTGACGACGAAATCCGCCGCACCATCGAAATTCTCTCGCGCCGCCGTAAGAACAACCCGGTCCTCATCGGTGAACCGGGGGTCGGCAAGACGGCTATCGTCGAAGGCCTGGCCCGCCGTATCGTCAGCGGCGACGTCCCGGAATCGCTGAAGAACAAGACCCTCTACTCCCTCGATATGGGTTCCCTCATCGCCGGTGCCAAATACCGTGGCGAATTTGAAGAACGACTCAAATCGGTCCTCAATGAAATCGCCAAATCGGACGGCCAGATTCTCCTCTTCATCGATGAAATCCACACTGTCGTCGGTGCCGGCGCCTCTGAAGGCTCCATGGATGCCGGCAACATCCTGAAACCGATGCTGGCCCGCGGTGACCTGCGCTGCATCGGCGCTACGACGCTCAATGAATACCAGAAATACATCGAAAAAGATGCCGCTTTGGAACGTCGTTTCCAGCCGGTCATGGTCGATCAGCCTTCTGTTGAAGACACGATCACCATTCTCCGTGGTCTGAAAGAACGCTACGAAGTCCATCATGGCGTCCGCATCCGTGATAAAGCCCTGGTCGCTGCCGCCGTCTTGTCGGACCGCTACATTTCCGACCGTTTCCTGCCCGATAAGGCCATCGACCTCGTCGACGAAGCTGCCGCCAAACTGCGTACGGAAATCGAATCCATGCCGACGCCGATTGACGAACTGCGCCATAAGATCATGCAGCTGGAAATCGAAGAACAGTCCTTGAACAAAGAAACGGACGACGCTTCCAAAGAACGCCTGGCCAAGATCACGGAAACGAAGAACGAACTGAAAGAAAAAGAAAGCAAGCTCAAAGCCCAGTGGGATAAAGAAAAACAGTCCATTCTGCGCACCCAGGGCCTGAAGAAAGAAATCGACGCCGTCAAAGGCGAAATGTCTAAGGCCGAACGCAACTACGATCTGGCCAAGGCTTCGGAATTGAAGTACGGCAAACTGCCGGAACTGCAGAAACAGTTGAAGGAACAGGAAGCCTACCTGGCTGAACACCAGGATTCGCAGCTCCTCAAAGAAGAAGTCGGCGAAGAAGATATCGCCCAGGTCGTCAGCCGCTGGACGGGTATCCCGGTCACCAAGATGATGACAGGCGAACGGGAAAAACTCCTGCACCTCGACGAAACGCTGCATAAACGGGTCGTCGGCCAGGACGATGCCGTCCGCGTCGTGAGCGATGCTATCATCCGCGCCCGTGCCGGTATCAAGGATCCGAACCGTCCGATTGGTTCCTTCATCTTCCTCGGCCCGACCGGTGTCGGCAAGACCGAACTGGCCAAGACCCTGGCTGAAGCCCTCTTCGATGATGAACGCAACATCATCCGTATCGATATGTCGGAATACATGGAAAAACATACCGTATCCCGCCTGATCGGGGCTCCTCCGGGATATGTCGGCTATGATGAAGGGGGCCAGCTCACTGAAGCCGTCCGCCGTCGTCCGTACAGCGTCATCCTCCTCGACGAAATCGAAAAGGCCCATCCGGACATCTTCAACGTCCTCTTGCAGATTCTCGATGATGGCCGCCTGACCGATGGCAAAGGCCGTGTAGTCAACTTCAAGAACACCATCATCATCATGACCAGTAACCTCGGCTCCCACGAAATCCTCGAATCGAAGGATTACGACGAAGCCAACAAGAAAGTCCGCGAACTGCTCAAACAGTACTTCCGTCCGGAATTCCTCAACCGTGTCGACGACATCGTCGTCTTCAAAGCGCTCCAGAAAGACCAGGTACGCAATATCGCCGCTATCCTCCTGGAACGCCTGGGCAAACGTCTGGAAAAACAGGTCAAGATCCACCTCACCTGGACCGACGAAGCCCTGCAGGAATTGGCCGACAAAGGCTTCGACCCGCAGTTCGGTGCCCGTCCGCTGCGCCGCCTGATTACGCATACCGTCGAAACGGCCCTGAGCCGCGACATCATCACCGGTACCATCCGCGAAGGCGATACCGTCACCATCGGCTACGACGGCAATGGCTTCACCTTCACGCCCATGCGCGTCCATGCCGCATAATATCGTTCATCGTAGGTCGTTCATCGTAGGTCGTAAAAACCATCCCCTCTCACGATGAACGAAAAACGATTTACCCCAAGGACCCGTTCCTGATGCAAAAAAACATCGGGAACGGGTCTTTTTTTCTGTTTACATTGGCCCGAAAACAGTATATAATAAACTGTAACTAAGTAACGGGTGGAGATTTATGAATAACACATTAGGAAAACATGTACTCATCGATTTTTATAACTGCAAGGCTTCCTTTTCGGAGGCCGAAGATTTGCAGCCCTTGGTAGAGCGCGCGTTCGACCTCGTCGGCGCCCCTGTCGAAGGGATTACATTCTTCCATATCGACGACGAACTGACGTGTATTGCCGTTTCCGGCAACGCACATATTTGTATTCACGCCTATCCTCCCCTGTCCTACGTGGCAGTGGACATCTACAGTTTTAATATCGACCTCAAGACGAGCCAAATCATGAGCACCCTGAAGGTAAACCTCCGCTCAGACCGCATCAAAGCGACAAGTATCCGCCGCGGTGATTTCGGCTCTATCCGCGACATGCGCCCGAAACGCAAATCGAAGATCACGACGGCACGGCGCATGAAAAACACCGGCGCACGCATCAAGAAGACGAGTGTGAAGATGTTCAACATCCTCCGCCATCCGCAGAAGGTACGCCGGGCACATCGGACGACGAACAAGTAACACGTTTGCAGATGAAAGGGTTTGTTGGTCATGTATATGGTATCGTTAAAACAGGCTGCGGGCATTGCCCGGGAAGAAATGACGTCCCTCGACGCCATTACAGCGGAATTGCTCAATTTCATACAGTTGAAGAGTCAGCGCTTATATATGCATTCCCTGCAGGTCGCTAACTACAGCGTCAGCGTCGCCGCCAAACTGACGCTGCCCAAGAGTGAAATCGAACAAGTGAAATACGCAGCACTCCTCCATGACGTGGGCCTGCTCTTCGTGTCCAATACCCTGCTGGCCAAGATGCCCTACCTCAACCGCTCGGAAAAGGCGCAGTACAAGCGCCACGCCGCAGCCGGCGGCAACATGCTGGAAAACATCCCCTGCTGCCAGGACATCGTGCCTTACATCCGCTATCACCACGAACATTGGGACGGCTCGGGCTTTCCCAAACACCTGCGCGGTGCCAATATCCCCTTGGGGGCACGCATCATCGCCGTCGCCGATTACTACGACATGATCATCAACCCGTCGGCAGAATTCTGGGCGAAAACCAAAAAACAGGCCGTCCGCGAACTCTTCAGCGCGTCGGGCCTGCTCTTTGATCCGGAAGTGGTCAAGGCTTTTATCGAAACATTAGGTTAATAACACATTGTAATCAAAAAGCGCTGTCGTATGAAGACAGCGCTTTTTACGTTCATCGTAGGTCGTTCATCGTTCATCGAATTGAAGAACGCCGGCCGCCTGCGAACTGCGTTCATTTCCATCGCCTGTATGCGATATCGTAGGGGACGTCCTGGCAAGGCGTCCCGCTACGCGCTGAGGGCTTCCCGAAGCGTCGTCGTCAGCTTGAGTCTGTCGCGGCGGAACACCACATCTGAGTCCGAGGAAACAGCCAATCAACCTCTCAGTCAGCTTCGCTGACAGCTCCC
>UMCK01014614.1_pt1 | contig 20677 bp, 20 predicted proteins | sample 1964121 | NCBI WGS metagenome assembly UMCK01 (sample SAMEA4835957, study PRJEB28245) | human gut metagenome | biome: gut microbiome; material: fecal sample | place: Denmark | collected 2008 | reverse complement strand
GTGCGCCCCCCTAGGGCGCACTTCCCTACAATATCTTCGACAAGAACAGTTTCGTCCGTTCTTCTTTCGGATGGAAGAAGATGTCGTCCGGCTTCCCTTGTTCCAGGATTTTCCCTTCGTCGATGAACAGGACGCGGTCGGCGACTTCCCGGGCAAAGCCCATTTCGTGGGTAACGATGGCCATGGACATGCCGTCTTTGGCCAAATCCTTGATGACGTCCAATACTTCGCGGACCATTTCCGGGTCCAATGCCGATGTCGGTTCATCGAAGAGCATGAACTTCGGCTTCATGGCCAGGGCGCGGGCAATGGCCACACGCTGCTGCTGACCACCGGACAAGGTTTCGGGATAGGCGTCTTTCTTATCGGCCAGGCCAACTTTTTCCAAGAGCTGGATAGCCGTCTTCGTCACTTCATCCTTGCTTTCACCGCGGGTCTTCATGGGCGACAAGATGATGTTCTGCAAGACCGTCATGTGCGGGAAGAGATTGAAGCGCTGGAAAACCATGCCGACTTCCTTGCGGATATTGTTGATGCTCTTGGCATCGCTCATGCTGATGCCGTCGACGATGATTTCCCCAGCCGTCGGCTGTTCCAGATAGTTGATGCAGCGCAGGATCGTACTCTTGCCGGAACCGGACGGGCCGATGATGACGACGACTTCTTTATCTTGAATGGTCAAGTCGATGCCCTTCAGGACTTCGTGCTTGCCAAAACTTTTTTTCAAACCTTTAATTTCTATCATCCGTTGCGAACCTCCGTTCCAAATAGCTTACGAGACGGGCAATGGTCAAAGTCATGACCAGGTAAATAGCAGCGACAGTCAGCCAGATTTCAAAAGAACCATAGGTCTTGGCGATGATGAGCTGGCCGCGGCGGGTCAATTCTTCAAAGCCGATGACCGAAACCAGGGACGTTTCCTTGGTCATGGAAATAAATTCGTTGCCCAGCGGCGGGATGACGTGTTTAAAAGCCTGGGGCAGAATGACATAGCGCATGGTCTGCATCCACGACAAGCCCAGGGAACGGCCGGCTTCCATCTGGCCTTTATCGACAGACTGGATCCCGGCGCGGAAGATTTCCGAAACGTAAGCACCACTGTTGATCGAGCAGGCAGCGACGGCAGCGACGAAGGGGTTGATGCGTTCGCCAATGACCATCGGCAGGGCAAAATAAATCAGGAAAATCTGGACCAGCATAGGCGTACCACGGATAATATTGACGTAGCAGACGGCAATGACCTGTAAAATCTTGACGCCCGACAAGCGGCACACACTGGTAATCAGGCCGAAAATGAAACCCAGGCCGACAGCGATTGCCGTGATTTCAATAGTGACACCGGCACCTGCCAACAACAGGGGCAATGAGTTCCAAATCAGACTAAAATCAAACGACATGATAACACTCCTCTAAATGACACTCTATAACATATGATAATATATACGCTACTCTATTATACGTGCATATTTATAAGATGTCAACGCATTTTAGACGCCCAAGGCATCTATGTAGGGGCCATATAAGTAAAAGAAAAATACCGCAAAAAAGGAGCCATCATGAAGACAGCTCCTTACGAACCTATCCCGGCTCCCCTGTGAAGGGGAGCTGTCAGCAATGCTGACTGAGGGGTTCCTTCACCATAATCGTCTTATGCAAGTGAAAAGGAACCCCTCCGCCGCTTTAGGCAGCACCTCCCCTTCACAGGGGAGGCCTTACGGAATTCCACAAACGGGGCACGAGCCACGAACGCTTATCTCCCCAGGAGATGGACGAGGTGGAACAGGTTTTCGTCGATGGGATAGCGCAGGGCTTCGGCTTCCGAATACGGTGTCGCTACGACGCGGTTGTCGATGAGGCCGACGACGCAGTTATACGTGCCAGCCAGCAGGCTGTCGACGGCTTTCTGAGCGAAACGGCCGGCCATGATGGCATCGTAAGCCGACGGGGCCCCGCCGCGCTGGACATAGCCGAGGACGGTCAGATTCGGCGACAAATACGTATGTTCCTTGATATAATCGACGACGTCCGCCCCTTTGGCAGCGCCTTCAGCGACGATGACAATGCTGCTCAGTTTCTTCATGCGGTGCGATTCTTCCAGGTGACGGCAAAGGGCAGCCAAATCTACGGGATGTTCCGGAACCAGGACTGCTTCGGCACCGGAAGCCATGCCGGCGTTGAGGGCGATGAAACCGGCTTCGCGGCCCATGACTTCGATGACGGCGACGCGGTCGTGGGAGAAGGCCGTATCGCGGATTTTATTGACCGATTCCAGAACAGTATTGACCGTCGTGTCGAAGCCCAGGGTATACTGCGTCCCCATCATATCGTTATCAATGGTGCCCGGAATCGTAATCGTCGGGAATCCCAACCGGCTCAGTGCTTGGGCACCACGCATGGAACCGTCGCCACCAATGACGACGAGAGCATCTATTTCCAGTTCACGCAAATAAGCAACGGCTTTTTTCTGCGTTTCTTTTTCTTTGAATTCCAGGCAGCGGGCTGTCCGAAGCATGGTACCACCGCGATGGATGATAGCGCCGACATCACGACGGCCCAAGGGACGCGTTTCATGACTCAGCAGCCCTTCATAACCGCGAATGATGCCTTCCACCGTGAGGCCTTTCTGAATGGCATACCGCGTGACGCCGCGGATAGCCGCATTCATACCGGGGGCATCCCCGCCGCTGGTCAATACTCCGATTTTGTTGATCATTTTTCATCAATCTCCTTTTTTTCCCTGGCAATGAATTGCACATGCCTTTCGTTGATTTTATGGACAATGGATTCGACGATCTGTGATGCTCCCCCGCGCGTCGTATCAATGACGCAGTCGCAGTACGGATAGACCTCTTCCCACTGTTTCATCATCGTGTGGACGAAATCATGAAGATTTTCATAGTCGACAGTCGGCCGCTTGCCTATATGGCGGCTGACCCGTTCTTCCACGCGGAACGGTTCAGACAATAAGGCGACGATAAACCCATGGCGATGCAGGATTCGATAAGTACCGACATTCATAGGAAAATTGCCGCCAAAGGAAATGACAGCTTCATGATAGCGGCTGACTTGCTGCAGGACATTGATTTCTCGTTCGCGAAACACTTTTTCCCCGGAGCTCGCAAAGAACTCGGCAATGGTCATGCCCACAGCCCGTTCAATACGCCGGTCCGTATCGACAAATTGCCAGCCGAGGCGCTGAGCCAGCTTGCGGCCAATATGACTCTTGCCGCTCCCCATCATGCCGACGAGAACGATATTCCGCTTCATCATTATCGGCGCACCTCCTCAAATTAGTATACTCTGTATATGTACCCCCTTATTCTATCATAATTTTTTCTCCTTGACACAAAAAACTCTGTACTTTTTCTTCATATATCTATAAATGGAGCGAATTTTTCCTCATAACAAGATGTTTCCGTCCCTATCCAAGGCGGACGGCCTGCTTTATAATAGACATAAGTTATAGTTACGAGGAGAATTATCATGAAAATCACACAGATTATGTATACCAATGAAGTGGCAGGCCTGTCGTGCCGCGGCGAAGAACGCTTTCTGCCTTATGGCGAAGCCCTCTGCCTGGCAGGCCGCGCCGTACCGACAGCCCGGCTGTGGAAAAAGATGCAGGATGACGGCGCGGCCGAATTCCCGGACCAAACGGGCCACATGGACGGCACGTGTCAGCTGATGCAGCAGTCCTTCACGCCGCGCAAAGCCGTCTACGAACTGTATCGCACGGAGGCCGCACAGCAGCGTCATATCGCCACGATAACGCTGGAACAGTTCCCGCGGCCGACAGCCATCGGCGGCCACAAAGTCCGCGGCCATATCGCCGTGAGCCATCCCCTCACACCGTCGAGCACAGCAGAAGCCCTAAGCCTGGCAGGCGTCCTGGACACGGCCGGTCAAATCGCCCTGGGCCTGGGCGTCATCCGCCTGGTCTATGACGACACGCCGCCCGTCGCCGACAACGATGCCGCCCGGCTGCGCGACGAACTGGCCCAGACCCAGGCCTATTACCAGACCTTGCAGGAAAGTTATGACGGCTACGTCCAGACCCTGGAACAATCCCTGCGCGAATGGGAAACGCGCTGTCCCCAGGAAGACGTCGAAAAAAGGGCCCTTCCCCTGCCCGACGACTACACGTCGCGCCTGGAAAAGGCCCTGGAAGGCTTCCGCGTCTGTCTGGCCGGCGGCAGCGCCCTGTGGCATGACAAAGTCCGCACGCGCTTCCCGCACTGGATGATCCTGGAAAACAAGCACTTCGACGTCCAAAAACTTCAGGGCGCCGACGTACTCATCATCAACACCAACCATACAGGCCACGCCCTGGTCCGCAAAGCCTGCCAGCAGGCCGCTTCCCAGGGCATGCTCGTCTGCTACACCAGCCGCTATAATCTCAACGCCGTCGCCGCCGACATCCTCTATGCCTTGGGCGAGTAAGCCTAAGAGCCACTGACTTTTATTTTGCAACATTTTTGTAAAATTGAACAAATAATTGCATTTCCCATAAGATTCTTTACGACATATTGACGCTCGCCGCAGCGGCGCGCTATAGTAAAGGCATGAGGAGGGGGTATCGTGAAAAAATGGAAACAGGCTATCCTGGCCGCCTTGTTCTGCACGTGTACGACGTTGACAGGACTGGCTGCAGACACGGCCAAAACGGCACCTGCCGAAGCGGCCGTTCAGACCCAGGCCACCGAAACAGGAGCTGAAAAAACAGCAGAAAAAGCCAGTGTACCTACGGATCCGTTAGCCGGCCATACAGGTAAAATCATCGACAAATATTACCTGACCAAGGGCTCGACCTATAAAGACGTGACGACGCTGCTCCAGACCATCGATTCCCAGCGGACCGGGCTGGACGCAACAACCAGGCCTTATTATTTCCGCGTCGACAAAGACCTGACGGACAAGTACTTCCGCCGTGTTCGGGCCTATGACGACAAGACGACGGAACAGATTGGTGAATACTTAGTCGCCAAAGACAAGAGTGCCGTCTGGCGTATGGATACGCCCCACGAAGGCTTGATTTATGGCAGCGCTGAAAAAATGATGAAAAAGAGCCGCATCATCATCTACCCGCGCTACCTGGCCCTGGGCAGCAAAGGCATCGTCGCCCTGCAGACGCCGGGCAATGTCCCCTATGGCCTGACGGCCAAGAGCCTGAATGAGTCCGTCGCCAAAATCGGAGAAGACAATACAATCATCCCCGTCAAGACGGGCCAAATAGACATCCTGGCAGACGTGACCGTCGGCGACGTCAAAGAAACGGCATCGCGCCGCATCTCCGTCGTCACCCAGGCCGACCTGCAACGCATGGCCTACAACGCCTACATGACCCAACTGTATATGGATACCTATTGGAATTGGGGTTGGGGCGGCCCTTTTTATAATGACTGGGGCTGGCATCGCCCGCCACCACCGCCACGCCACGGCCATCGGCCGCCACCGCGGAGATAAAAAAAGGAGCTGTCGAACGACAGCTCCTTTTAAGTGGTTAGCAGCTAGTGGCTAGTGGTTAGTGGTTAGTGGATGGTTAAAAATTTGAAACCAGCTTCTACAAACTACAAAGCGAACGGGGCCTCGCATGATGGCAGAAACCTTCGTGCGGGCGCCCCTTCTTCTGTAGGGGCGCCCGCACCGGAATATGTATGATTTCCCGACCTGTTTGCTAGAAGAATCATCCAAATCCCTAACTTTAAAGAGAAACCTCTCAGACCGCCTTTGGCGGCCAGCTCTCCTATTAGGAGAGCCTTTCATCAAGCCTCAAACACCTCACACCAAATGTCTGGGAGCAGCCGAGACGGCGCCTTCCAGGCTTTCTTTTTCTGTTTTGTGGATGCGTTCGGCGATTTCGTCGACTTTGTGGGTCAGCCACATGTAGGCCGTCGTCCCCTCACGGTAATCGGCTTCGGCATACATATCGATGCGGCCATCTTCCCGCAGTTGTTCAACCTGGCGGAAGGCCTTGCTGTTTCCTTTGGGATAAATGGCAAAAGTCGATCCGCCGAATTTTTTGACTACCGAAAAGGCCGGCACATCGCTGGGCCCGTCGGCAATATAAATCATGTTGGGGAAAACGACACGGCGCAGGGCATCGGACATCTTGGCATTGACATCGATTTCCGGATGCTGCGGCACGCCCTTATTGATTTCAAATAAGGCCCGCGTCTTGGTCGTATTATCGATAGTATAGCCCACTTCACTGATGATTTTATGCTTTTCTGCATCGAGCCCTTCAATGAGGTCGCAGCCCCAGATGGCTTCAACATAGGGCATGACGGCCGACCCTTTGATGATAGCCGACATGCCCGTACTGACGATGTAATGCTCCACCTTGATGTTGTACTCGCGGTACTTGGGGTTCTCTTCGACGACGCGCTGGAGATTCTTGAAGATTTCCGGGACGCCGTGATAATACTTCTGCTTCTGGCCAAAGGTCTTCAGCTTTTCATTATTAAGGCCCTTGAAAATCCCTTTCTGTGCGTCCTTGATGAACTGATTCAGATAAATCGTGTCGGCATTGACCTTGACGCCTTCCTTGGCATAATACGCCGGCAAGGCATTGACATGCTGCCAGAATTTCGCCTTATCAATATGATATTCCTCAAAAATCGGGTCCTGCATGTTCCCGTCAATCAAAGTCTTGTCGAAATCCCAAATCACAGCAATGATGTTCTGCATGAAGCTCACCCCGCTTTCAGGCAATCAGAAGGAAAAGGTATCTTTCAACCCCAGCCACTGCTGGTCTTTATCGCTCAGATTCAGCGGCGTCCCGTCTTCGAGGTGATAACCGGCGGCGCTGGGCGAACCCTGATATTCACCGACGAGCTGGGGCCACTGAATGCCGATTTCCGGGTCGTTCCAGGCCATGCCGCCTTCATCATTGGGATGCCAGAAATCATTGACCTTATAGCAGAATTCCGCCACGTCGCTGAGAACCAGGAACCCATGGGCAAAGCCTTCGGGAATGAGGAACTGCTTCTTATTTTCTTCCGTCAATTCGACACCGTACCATTTGCCATACGTCTTGGAATCACGGCGCAAATCGACAGCCACATCGAAAACACTGCCGCGGACAGCACGGACGAGCTTGCACTGGGGAAAATGTTTCTGGAAATGAAGCCCTCGCAAGACCCCTTTTGTCGACATGGACTGATTATCCTGAACAAAATTAACATGGAACCCCGCTTCCTCCATATCCTTCTGATTATACGTTTCCATAAAATATCCACGGCCATCACCATGAACCGTCGGCATAATGACACAAAGCCCGTCAATGCCGCCCACATTCATTTCAACCTTTATCTGACCCATTGTTATATCTCCCTTCATGCATATTTCCTTTATTATAACATATTAATTAAACGCAGGCCGCTCTTGTCGTTCATCGTAGGTCGTTCGTCGTTCATCAAAAGGCGCCCCTGAGAAGGGGAGCTGTCGGCGTAGCTGACTGAGGGATTCATTTTCCATCGCTTATATGCGATTTCGTAGGGGACGCCCAAAGCCTTTCTGGCCCGCCAGGTACCGACCATCGGGAGGTGCAGGGTGGTTACCAGAAAGGACAGCAGCGGCGGGCGTCCCGCCATGAATTCCGTACACAGCCGTATAATATGATAAATGGTTCGTTGTTCGTAAAAACTCACCACTATACTAGAATATTCTATGCTCGCCTCTCACAGCGGGCCGCCCTCACCGGGACGGCCCCTACGCACAAGGCCAGCGGCCGTGTATTTTTTTACAATCTGTAACTGTTTTTCTTTCCATCGCCTGTATGCGATTTCGTAGGGGACGTCCTGATAAGGCGTCCCGCTACGCGCTGAGGGTATCCCGAAGCGTCGTTGTCACTTTGAGTCCATCGCCGCGCAGCGGCATCTGAGTCCGCAACGAGCCACGAACCACTAGCTACGAGCCACTAAATTCCCCAAATACCTCCGCAGCGCGTCTTTCCAGTCGGGCAGCGGCCGGAATCCGTTGGCGGCGAGTTTGCTCTTATCCAATCGGGAATTAAAGGGTCGTTTGGCTTTCGACAGGCCGTATTCTTCCGTCGTGACGGGGATGACTTTCGTCGTATAGCCGGCCTGGCGGTAGATTTCACAGGTAAAATCATACCAGGAAATATAGCCACCTTCGTTAGTCGCATGGTAATAGCCGTATTTATCGCTTTCAATCATATCGATTAACAGCCGGGCCAAATCAAAAGTATACGTCGGTGTCCCGATCTGGTCATTGACGACGCGGACCGTATCGTGCGTTTTACCGACATTGAGCATAGTCTTGACGAAATTCTTACCGTTCTGACCGAATACCCAGGCAATGCGGACGATAAAATATTTTTCCAGCGTCTGCGAAACGGCCAATTCCCCTTTGAGCTTAGTCTGGCCATAGACGTTGAGGGGCTGGTAATCCTTGCAGTCCGGCTGCCACGGCTCCGTCCCCTGCCCGTTGAACACATAATCCGTACTGAGATAGAGCATCTTACAGTCCAATTCCTTGCAGACATCGGCAATATGCTGCGTCCCACCGGCATTGACCGCCCGGACCTGAGCCACTTTGTCATCATCTTCGGCCATATCGACAGCCGTCCAAGCCGCACAATGAATGACCGCATCGGGCTGGACGTCCGAAATGACACGCCGTACCGCATCCGCATCGGTAATATCCAAAGACACATACGGTGCCGTCGTCACCGCCGTCCCATCAGCCATACCACTGTAAGCCGGAGCCAAATCACTGCCGATACCGACATGCCCCCGCAAAGCCAGCTCATTCATCACATCATGACCCAACTGGCCATTCACACCTGTTACAAATATTTTCATAGGATGTGTTCCTCCTTAAAGCAGCAGCCAGCAGTCAGCCGCTAGCAGCCCTTAATCGCACTGCACGCATCGCCTTTGACTTGCTGTAATTTATCAATTTTCATATATTCAACTTATAAACCAAAGAATTAATCATCTTTCCTACTTCCCTACAAAGCGCCATAGCATCACCTATTGCCTCTTTTTCCACATAATGAAACCGCACACACAATCTTAATTGCGTTTCGATTTCAGCAATAGAGCCTTTGGAGATATGCAAGAAGTAAGAAAACTCTTTATCTGTTCGCCTAGCTTGTCCTTCCGCAATATTTGAAGGAACCGAAACTGCTGCCCTACGCAACTGATTAGAAAGGCCAAAACGTTCTTCAAATGGCAGCTTTAACGTAACTGCATAAACAGCCTCGGCTAAATCCATCGCCTTCTGCCATACTGTATAATCTTCGTAATAACGTAACGTCATGTAAACTCCCATCTAGAATGCAGCATATTCCAGGTTTGCTTAAAACCTCCCCCTCTTTTAGCAACTAGCAATTAGCCGCTAGTAGCTAAATTTACCTGCTCAATATTTCAGCGTCCGAGACTGTCAAGTCAATGGACGCAACTGGCTGCTGGCGGCTAGCCGCTGACAGCTTACCCCCGGCCTTCATACATCTTCTGATAATACTGCTGGTATTCCCCGGAAATGATGGGCTGCCACCAATCTTCGTGGTCCAAGTACCACTGGATGGTCTTCTTGATGCCGTCGGCAAATTTCGTTTCCGGCAGCCAGCCCAATTCTTTGTGGATTTTCGTCGGGTCAATGGCGTAGCGGCGGTCATGGCCTTTACGGTCCGTGACATGGTGGATGAGGCTTTCTGGTTTGCCCAGTTCTTTGCAAATCAATTTGACGATGTCGATATTTCTCATTTCATTATGGCCGCCGACATTATAGACTTCGCCGACATGGCCCTTCTGGAGGATGAGGTCGATGGCCCGGCAATGGTCTTCGACATAGAGCCAGTCGCGGACATTAAGGCCGTCCCCATAGACAGGCAGCGGCTTGTCATGCAGGGCATTGATGATCATGAGGGGAATCAGCTTTTCCGGAAAATGATAAGGACCATAGTTATTAGAGCAGCGGCTGATAGTCACCGGCAGGCCATAAGTCCGATGATAAGCCAGAACCAGGAGGTCAGCCGAAGCCTTGGAGGAACTATACGGACTGGACGTGTGGATCGGCGTCGTTTCCGTAAAGAACAAATCCGGCCGGTCCAAGGGCAAATCCCCATAAACTTCATCCGTCGATACTTGATGATACCGCTGGATACCGTACTTGCGGCAGGCATCCATGAGAACAGCCGTCCCCATGATATTCGTTTCCAAGAAAATCGCCGGATTCTCAATAGACCGGTCGACATGCGATTCCGCCGCAAAATTGACGATTACATCAGGATGCTCCTCTTCAAACAACCGATAAACCGCATTGCGGTCACAAATATCAGCCTTGACAAAACGGAAATTATCCTGATCCATAACCGGTGCCAACGTAGACAAATTCCCAGCATACGTCAACTTATCCAAACAAATCACCCGGTCCTGCGGGTGCTCCTTCAACATATGAAACACAAAATTCGAACCAATAAACCCGGCACCGCCGGTTATTATTATAGTCATTCTAGGGTTCCTCCTTATCATACACTACGCATTTTTTCATTTATAGCAGTTAGCCGTTAGGGGCTAGGGATTAGTCGGAGATATCGTGTATTCAAGGGAATCGAAACTGCTGAGCGCCGCAGCTGGTCAGATAACGCAAATTTCTCCTCATACGGCAATTTTTTTGCAATAAGATATGCCTCCCGGGCCAAACGCATCGCTTTTTGCCAAACGACCAAATCTTGATAACATTTCACTGGCATAGTACATTACTCCCTTCCATTTACGAAAAAAGAAAAAATGACTTGCCAATACACACTCATCAGACACTAACCCCTAATAGCTAATCCCTAACTGCTGCTTTTTAATCCTTTAAAAAGCATCCTTCAAAAATCGTCCTTCTGCGACTTTCTTCAGATACTGTCCGTACGGGCTCTTGCCGTATTTGATGGCGCTTTCCATGAGGGTGGCTTTGTCGATCCAGCCGTGGCCGTAGGCGATGTCTTCTAAGGCGGCAATCTGGATGCCAGCCCTGGTTTCTACGGCTTTGACGAAATTCGAGGCTTCACTCAGGCTATTGACTGTTCCCGTATCGAGCCAGGCATAGCCCCGTCCGAGGGTGACGACGTTGAGATTTCCTTGTTCTAAGTACATCTGATTCAAATCCGTTATTTCCAGTTCGCCCCGCGCCGACGGCTTGACTTGTTTGGCATATTCACAAACATGCTTATCATAAAAATACAGCCCCGTAACGGCATAATTCGTCTTAGGCTGTGCCGGTTTTTCTTCAATAGAAATCGCCTTGCCATGCTCATCGAACTCAATGACGCCGAACCGTTCCGGATCATCGACGTAATAACCGAATACCGTGGCCCCTTCCGTGTTGGCCGCAGCCTGCTGCAAATGGCGGGTCAGCCCAGCACCGTAGAAAATATTATCGCCCAAAACCATGGCACACGGTTCCCCGTTGATAAATTCTTCCCCTAAAATAAAAGCCTGAGCCAATCCATCCGGCGACGGCTGCACCTTATAACTCAGATGGATACCATAACGGGACCCATCCCCCAAAAGCCGTTCAAAATTCGGCAAATCCGTCGGCGTCGAAATAATCAAAATATCCCGAATCCCAGCCAACATTAAAGTGGACAGAGGATAAAAAATCATGGGTTTGTCATAGATGGGTAACAATTGTTTTGATGTTACCATAGTCAATGGATATAAACGAGTGCCGGAACCTCCGGCCAAGATAATACCTTTCATACAATCCCTTCTTCCTCATTTCTTTAGATTACCTTTTGCTACTTCAAACATGGATTTTACATTTTTATCAATTCCTGGTAAACCTGTTTCATATATCTCTTTCATAAAATCATCATCAATAAAATTAGAGCAAGTGAAATATTCTGTTGCAAAATCCATCCATTCGTACATACTATTCATGGCAACATTTGTTATCCCAAAAAGATTGAGATAATCTTTTAAATATTCTTCCATTCCGGTATATATTTCCGGATATATTTTCTGCCTAACACCAAATTCCTCCGCATAAACTGGTTTATTATTTTTCAAATCAACAACGAGAGGTTCCACTGAAGATAACAAGAGTTCTGAGAACTTTAAAGCTAAATCAGAATCTGAAGTAAATTCTTTTGGCGAAAAAGTAGTATAAATAAACGTGTCATTAAACTTAAAGGTTCCAGTATAAATTGCTAATTTTAATCGGTTTTTTAATATTTCTTTACTAAATCGATAGGATGAAAAAGCACCAGTGGTCATATCAACAATAGCAATATTTTTATTTTCACCAGCTTCATTATTGACATGCTTAACAAGTTCATCGTGAGATTCTTTTGCCCATTTTAGTAGTTCTTTATGATATCTCCAATATTCCTTTATATTTTCTTCATAATTCTTACTCACAATAATAGATGGAATATCTTTTTTAGCAACATTTAAGAGAATTTTTAAATACCCAGGTTCCTCACACCAAGTCAAAAGTCCTTTTATACCTAAGATGCGTTGAAGATAGACATAACCGCTTTTGATATTCAATCGCGGAAGATAAAATTTATCGTATAATTTTTTTAAAGCCCACCCATCTCTTGCGACAAACAGAACCTTATCAATCTTATTTTCAACCAATTGATTGCAAAGAAAATTTAAATATCCTAATGCTAAAGGTCCTGCATATCGATACCCAAGCATATTCCAGTAGGACAAATTATTATTTTTTTCCTTCTCAGTTCTATGAGCTATCATAGCAAGATGAATCGAAGTATTTAAATCATGATGAGTACTATTAAAGACTGCAAACTTGGCATTTCCAGGATTTTTAAGAAAATCATCCAAAACTTTATGAATATGATAAGCTGTTATTCCCATCTTTCGAGGAATTTCAACATCAGCAATTTCATTGTCCCCAATATGAATCAAATCTCTACTTGAAGCATTTAAATTTTTAAGGATTTCTCTATATAAATCTCCTGATCCTTTGGTTTTTCTGTACCAAGAACTCACGAACACCCCAGCTATTTTGTCATATCCTTTACTAATTAAGACTTCTTCTAAGAATTCTGTATCAAGGTACATGTCAGACACCGCAATAACTTTCTTTCCCATTTCAATTGCTTGCTTGTACAAACAATAAATATGTGGATTAATTTGTAAAGTCTTTTTTTCCCATTTTAACTCAATATCTTTCATCACCTGATATTTAGGTAAAATATGATTATATATTTCCTCAAACGTAATTTCTTGAAATTTAGAAGCTTTTCGTGCCCTTTTTTCAGCTAGAATTCTTTCTTTCTTAAATCCATGAAGATTATACTTTTTTTCTAAAAAAGCATACAAATCTGTTGATGAAGAAAACGGACGAATCAATAAGGTATCAAAAATATCAAAGCTAACTATTTTTTTATCTTTGATAGCTAATTTAAATATCCGACTTTGAAAATCAAAATCGGGCAGTGCTTCTGTATAATCATTTTGATTTCTTCTGCTTAAATCATCAATTATTATTTTTAACAATTCTTTATTGTTTTCATACAAATAATTTTTAACATCAGCCCTACTTTCGTGAAGGTCTATACCAAAGCCACCGGTCATAGCCTTGACCTTGATTAAAGGAAATCCTTTTTGTAAAAGGGTATACGGCCAAAGTGTAGGATTTCTATTACCACTTAAATAACATTTCGAAGAAGCTGTAGAAAAATCGGGAAGTAAAACATCTGAAGTATATTTTTGTTTCAAATAGATTGTAAAACCTTTTTCACCTTTAACCCAAGCATCTTCAAATTTCATTTTTTTTGGAAGTTTTAAGAAGAAATCTAAAAAATAAGGGTCAGTGAATACTTTTTTCTTAAAATAATAAAAGAAAGATAAAATATGATAACATCCATCTGTACTATCTACAAGACCCCAAAAATCCGATGCAGAAGTTTTCATTTTATCTAATAAATCGGCAAAAGGATAAACTGGACCATAACAGCTATCATTTGCCAATATAAGACTATCAAAATCATTTAATAACTGGTGTTCTCTTAAATAGATAAGGCCCCTTCTCCAAGAACCAAAATCATATCCGCCATGATGACGAAATTCAGCATAATTTACTAAATCTTTAACTTTATCTAGCTCTTTACTGACTATAGGATTATCCATTATATAAATAATATTATCACAAACTTTTTTTAATTCTTTAATGTAATATATCTCATAATCTGGAATAGTCCCGTCAAAACTATATCCCACAAAAATAGCACATCTTTTGTTATTTATTGGTTTAAAACCAAGAGGATTTGTATAAGTTATATTCTTAGTTATATTAAATAATTTTACGCTTCTATGTGATGAAAAATGTATATCGATTCTTAAAATACTTTTTATTTTAGACTTCGTATGAAACCATAAAGTTCTTGTGACCGGATATTTATGATATTTATATAAAATATTTAAAATTAAATTTGACAGTTTTGAAATTCTACCATTCCTAAGTAAAAAAGTATGTAAAGCTCCAAAAGACTGTTCATTAAAATAATTATTTCGCTTTATTAAATTCTTCATTTTTTATCATCCTTACCTAATTAACCAACACTTGAAAGATATTGCTCAGTAACCTCTGTACTATTTCCTATACACATTAATTTGCCTTTGTGAATCCAAGCAGCATGCCGACAGATTTTCTTTACCATATCTTCATCATGGGAAACTAAAATAACAGTCGTTCCTCCACTCATCATCTCTTCCATTCTTTTTGAACATTTTTCCTGAAAAGCATGATCACCAACAGATAAAATTTCATCTACAATCAAAATATCTGGCTTTACAAGGGTAGCAATGGAAAAGCCAAGTCGTGCCATCATACCACTTGAATAATTTTTTACAGGAACATCTTCAAAATCTCTTAATTCACTAAAATCCATAATTTCATCATATTTTTCTTCCATCATTTTTTTACTATGTCCGAGAATAGCCCCGTTTAGGAATACATTTTCTCTACCACTGAGATCCATATCAAAGCCGGCTCCTAGTTCGATAAGAGGAGCCAAACTCCCGTTTAAGGTTACAGTACCGCAGGTTGGAGTTAATACACCACTAATGATTTTTAACAATGTACTTTTACCGCTACCATTCGCCCCAATCAAGGCAAAAGAATCTCCTTTAGGAATAGTAAGAGATATATCTTTTAATGCCCAAAACTCATCAAATGATACACCTTTTCCCTTTAATTTTCTGACGACCCATTCTTTTATATTATCTACATGTTCCTTAGCTAAGTTAAAACGCATAGATACATTTCTTATTTCTACTGCATTCTCCATAGTTATCCTCACTCACATCAAATATATAATATAAAATTCTTCTGATGTTTTTCAAAAATCCACATTCCAACAAACAAAAAGCCAATTGCACAAGCTACACATAGTAAATTTTCTTCCCATGTTGGCCATTTTCCATAAAGCAATATATCTCTTAAAAATTCAATATAATCGTACAATGGATTGAAGAACATCCATTGCTTTACCCATTCTGGTAAAATCGATGTAGGATAAAAAATAGGTGTCAGATAATTTAACGCTGAGAGAAAAACACCATATAAATGCTTAATATCGCGAAAATAAATAACTGACACAGATAATATCAAGCTTACACCTAATGAAAAAATCAACATATACAAAAAAGCAACAGGTAATAAAATCAACGTTACATGAAACTCCGCATCTGTAACTATCATAACAATAAAGAGCGCTATCAATGAAAAAAGCATAGTTACAAATGTCGACAGTACTTTTGATAAAGGGAAAATATATTTTGGCAAATATACTTTTTTTATAAGAGATGCTCCAGTTAAGATAGAGTCCATAGCCATGGTGGTTGATTCGTTATAAAAACTGAATAACAACTGGCCTGTTAGAACATATACTGGATAATTCGGGATATCAAAACGAAAAACAGTAGAAAATACGACGGTTAATACCAACATCATTAATAAAGGATTTAGTACGCTCCATAAATATCCAAGAACAGAACGACGATATTTGATCTTTAAATCACGGATGACTAGTTCCTGTAATAGCCATTTATATTTAAATAAATTATTTTTTAAAATCCAGTTCATAATCCACCTCAGTCATTTATTGTACATTTCCCATATTTTTTTCTATGAGCATCTATAAAAGCCCACCTTATATATTTTAATTTCTTAAATTTATTTTTTTCAAAGAAAAGTATTTTAACCAACTCTTTAAAAATATATTTAAGATATGCTCTTTTCAGGAAAGGATATTTTTTCATTACATAAATTAAATTTCTAAAAATATAGTATTTCCTTATAGGTGCATGATTTAAAACAGCAAATTTAAATGAGCCAACATGATACCATTTAGTATTTCCTAATTGATGTTTCAAATAGACATCAAAAAACGTAACTATTCTTTTTCCATTTACTCCAGCTCGATAAGCAAATTCACTGTCTACCTGATCAATAAATAAATTTTCATCAAATCCCCCTAAAACTATAGCCCTAGAAACATTTAAAATGGAACCAGAGGTAATATAATATGTTATCAATTGATTTTTTAATTTTGATTCATCAAGTGGACCATAATTTACAGCATAAGAAACAATTGTATTGTCAACCTTTTCACATTTTTCTATTTTCTCTTTATATGTAAAAAAATTGTTCTTTGTGAATGAGCTATCTTGGTCCATAGTTAATAAAAAAGTATAGCCTTCTGATTGGGCTTGCTTTAATGCATAATTTAATGCATAAGCCACACCTTTGTTATCATAAAATGCAGTGTACTGAATTTTATGATCATTTTTTAATTGATTTACAATTGATGGTTTCGGTTGTTCTGTATTATCCAGTACATACAAAGTTTCAATGAAAGCTAAATAACTTTGTATATTTTGTATAACCGATGCATCTGGATGATAAAGGACTACTACACCAGCTAAATTTAAATTCATTTTCTCATTTCCATTCTGTAATCTACCTTGCTGATTGGATTTTCCATAACAATAAAGAAAAAATAAATGACGGTATAAAAGGTAAAACTAGTTCAAATTTAGTTACATCCGGGGCCCATTTTTTATATTTCCATAAGTAAACTGCTCCTTTCCACGTTGGATGATTAAGGTAGCTCACACGCATTATACTCCAATTGCGATATGGTTGTATACGCATATCATCTACAAAATATTGCGATAGCAAATCGATGAATTTTTGATAATGTTTAACATATTTATAAATATAGTCACTTTTTGAATGAATGCCAGCTAGAGGTTTAGATTGATTTCCTGAATATATTCTATACTTCATCAAAGGTCTATCTGAAATTCTAATTTTTCCCAATAGCGCTGCAAATGAAGCAAGCCACCAATCATGAAAAAAGAATGTTGGAAATGGAATCGCTTTCCTCGCTATTTCTGTTTTCATCATCATAGTACACCCTGTAATAAAATTTTTAGCTAAAAGGTGTGATATCATATCAGCCCCAGAGTATAAAATCTGTCGCGGACGAACCTTAGTGATACTATCAGATATGACCTTTGAATTTTCATCCATGACATACATATCACTACACGTTAATGTAACATTTTCATCATCAAATAAATACAACAAAGCAGATAGCTTCTCTGGCAACCATACATCATCTTGATCACAATATACAATATAAGGAGTTTGAACCAATTCTGTCAATTTCTCGAAAACTTTATTTGAACCCAAATTGTGCAATCCGTGGTATATTTTGAATGGAATACTCTTTAAGTATTGAGAAAACAAAAAATCATAATCGTATTCATCATTAGGATCATCATTCCAAGCATATACTTGAAAATGTTTATATGTTTGTGCAGCAATAGATGACAGTTCTTCTTTTAACCACTCTATATTAGGTCTGTATATTGCCATGGCCACTGTAACCAAAATCGAATCCGACACGTTCATTGCTCCTTTAATATAACACTAGTACATCCCGCTTTTACCTAATTGATAGCCTAAAAATTTTGAAAAAGTGTGAAATAATGCATTGGGTAATAATTTAATTTGATTTTGAGAAATTAACATATACATCTCCGATTTAACAAAGCGCATTCCCTCACCTGAAATTCTCCCATAAGAATCAAAAACGGTATGGTTCTGGCGATGTAATCTGCCTATAAAAATACTACGTTTAAATTCTTCTCTCAATGTCAAATAATGTGAATGATAAACGCATGCGTCTTTATTATAATATACCGCATAGTCCATATGAATAATTTTATCAGCCATTAATGTATCTTCCCCAAAAGACACATTCTGGAAATTACCCGCAGCTAACAATGTATTCCTATTATATGCCGCAAAAGAATCTGAACAAAAAATAGTTTTAATTCCTAATACAGGAATATCAGCTTTTGTCTTCATTTGGCTGTGTGCTGGATAGTTAAATAATCTTGCGTGATTCCCAATGGCTCCTGCTTCGGGAGTTGGAAGTTGCCTTCCATAAGTAACGCCAATATTCTGATTTTCCATTAAGGGCTTACACAATTGAATGATGGAATCGTTCGAAGCCGGAATAGCATCCTGAGTCATGAAAACGATATACTCAGACGTTGACTGTTCCGCTGCCATGCGCCGCGTTTTTCCATGTCCAAAATCTTTTTTATTGATGATCTGTACGCGGAAACCAGCATTTCTAGCAACCTGTACAGTTTGATCACTTGAAGAAGAGTCAATAATCAAAACATCATTGGGCGTAATGCCAACCTGCTGCTTTAGCATCTCAGCCACTTGACAAAACTTTTTACCACCATTATAAGTAGGAATCACTACTTCAATTTTTCTTTTACTTATCATCACATCAGTCTCCATATGTTAAATGCATTCTATATTTCGATATGAAAAGACTCTTTATTTTACCCTATTTTTTGCCTTTTTGCTACGTAACTACTCTGCAAGTCCCCGGCCAAGAGAGGTTATTTTCACACGCTGGCGGCTTCCTGGAATGTCGTTGTCAGTTTGAGTTTGTTGCCACGCAGCGGCATCTGAGTCCGAGGCGGTCTGCGAACTGCGAAATCAAGAGCAACCTCTCCGGCCCCTTGGGCCACCTCTAGCTCGGCTCTCCGTTTTGGCAACCGCCATGCGCTTCCCTATGGTCAGCACCTGACGGGCCAAAAAGGGCCTATGAGGAGAGGCTTAAGGCTCTCTTTGTAGGAGAGGCTTATCGTTAATATGCTCCTTTGTGTTTCAGGACGACGGCGATGGTGCGCCAAATCAGGACGATGTCGAACCAGACGTTCCAGTTGCGGACGTACCAGGTGTCCATCTGGACACGTTCTTCGTAAGTCGTATCGCTGCGGCCGCTGGTCTGCCACATGCCGGTGACGCCAGGGCGGACCATGTAGAAATCCTTGATGTACGGACCGTATTTCGGGACTTCGGCCTGAATGATAGGCCGTGGCCCGACGAGGCTCATTTCGCCTTTGAGGACGTTGAACAGCTGCGGCAATTCGTCTAAGCTGGTCTTGCGCAGGAAGGCCCCGCTTTTAGTGATGCGCGGGTCATTTTTCAGTTTGAATTCTGTTTCCCATTCTTTCCGGGCCTGCGGGTCCCGTGCCAGGAGTTCTTTCAGTTTGACGTCGGCATCAACACACATGCTGCGGAATTTATAGCAGTTGAATTCTTTGCCGTTCCGGCCGACGCGGCGGTGCTTAAAGATGATAGGTCCGGGCGAGTCTTTATAGATCCATAGAGCGATGGCCAAAAAGAATGGCGAAAGACAGATAATCCCCAGGCTGGTACAGATGACATCAAAGACGCGTTTAACAGCCCGATTGTACCAGAGAGCCAGGTTGTTGCGGAAGCTGAAGGAAACGATATGGCCGTCGATGAGGCTTTCCGTGTCGAGCGTCGCCAACGGCAGGCTGCCCATATCGGGGATAAAAGCGACTTTCTTGACCAAGGGCTGGACGCGATAGACGATGTTCTGGACAGCGTCGTTGCTGAGGCCCGGTGCAATGACCATGACGTGCTGGACACCGGTCTGGCGGATGACATCTTCGGCATCTTCAAAACGGCCTAAATGCGGCATCATGGCCGCTACTTTCGCTTCTGGCGTATAGTCTTCCAGATAGCCGATGAAATCATAGCTGACGCCCGTATCGTGCTTAAAATAATCCAATACGATGGCTGCTGTCTTACCGGCTCCCATGATGAGGACCGGCAGCTGGAGCAGTTTGAAATGCCCCAGGATATGTTTGACGATATATCGTTCGGCTACCAGGAAAAAGAAAGAGGTCAGCCACAATAAGGCCACAAAGAGTCGCGACGTCGAGGCTGCCGTCTGGGCGGTATAGATAAAAAAGATCAGTAAAGCAACAGCATAAAAGACGGATTTAAAAAGGCCGGAAATGACCTGCCAGAACTGCATACGCCGTGTATAAAGATGATGTAATTGTAAAAAAAGGATATATACGACTGGCACGATGACGTGGATACTGAGCCAGGAGAGATGAAAATGCGTTTCGGGAACGAGAAAATCCCGCAGTCCATAAGATGCATACTCGGCCAGCCAGATAGCAATATAATCAGCAATAACCATAACAATCGGCAACAATTCATTGCTGTATTTATTTTTGATAGAAATAGACCCATTCGTCGATAGCGTCTCCAAAACAGCTCCTCCTCTGATAATAAATCATAACCACCAGTAAAACTGGTGGTTTGCTCAGGC
>UMCK01053156.1_pt1 | contig 23245 bp, 18 predicted proteins | sample 1964121 | NCBI WGS metagenome assembly UMCK01 (sample SAMEA4835957, study PRJEB28245) | human gut metagenome | biome: gut microbiome; material: fecal sample | place: Denmark | collected 2008 | reverse complement strand
CAGAATGTCAGCAGTTCGATCCTGTTATCGCCCACCAAAAGAAAGCATCACGTGCTCCGCGCCGTGGTGCTTTTTTCTTGCCTTTTTCCTTTTTTCTCTACGGTCATGTAACCTCCTGCATCCGCGCTCACGATCATTTGCGCGTCGCTTTGCTCCTTCAAATGATGTTCGCTGCGGAACCAGTTCGATCCTGTTATCGCCCACCATAATGAAAAGTTCCACGTGCTCCGCGCCGTGGGATTTTTTATTGCCATTTCCCTTTTCCCTCATATGTCATTCCCCACTGCCCTTAAAAAATCTATTGCATCTCACCCCCTAAAGGGGTATAATACGTAAACACATGGGGCATTAGCTCAGCTGGGAGAGCGCAAGGTTCGCAATCTTGAGGTCAGGGGTTCGATCCCCCTATGCTCCACCAATAAAAAAACGATCCATGGCATGACTCCATGGATCGTTTTTTTATTGGTCTAAAACCCGCAGCATCTCTCTTTTATGAGGCACCGCGCTTCTATTTCTCATTCACTGAATCATCGACAGTAATCATCGGCAGTGTCGATCCACCAACAGGAATGACGTAAACGCTCGCCTTCGCTCCCCTCTTTTCCAGCGCCTGATCGACAGCCTGCTGGAGGTCATGGAAAGGCACCATATTTGCTTTCCTGACAAGGGCATCATCCATATCGGTCACGAGATAGATGGTACATTTCTGCTGCACGAGGCCGAGCGCCGCCGATTTGTGACCACCGAGCTCGAAGTGCTCGTGAATGGCCGCGATGCGTTCTTCCGGTGTCGGATAGCTCTCGATCCAGCGGGTGAAGGGCGCGCTGCCGTAGCCTTCGTGGCAGGATGCGGCAACGATCATGATACCGCCCTCTTTCACAGCGTGCTTCGCGTTATCGATGGATTTCTGCGCCTGATAGAGATTGATATCCTTCGGATAGCCGCCAGTAGAAACGATGACGACGTCAGCCGGTTTCTTGATATCCACTCTGTAGAGGCCATCCAGGAAACGGCAGGCATCACGATGCGCTGCGACGGGATCTCCGGCTGCGGCATAGGCGATCTTCTTATGATCATCCAAGACTACATTCACGATGAAATCGGCAGGGCAGTACGCTGCCGTTTCTTCGATGTCCTCGCGCACAGGATTTCCATCGAGATGCCCCGCATACGCACCGGGGCGGATCATATTTTTGTGATTCGACTGGATCGAGGCAAGCGAAGCGCAGCCCGGCATGATGGCTTTCATGCCGCCGGAATAACCGGCGAAGTAATGGTACTCGACATTGCCGAGAAGGATGCGGCGGTCGGCTTCGGCAACCGTGCGGAAGATATCGACGGAGGTCCCATTCCTGCAGGTGCCAAGATGCACGCAGTCTTCCGGATCGCTGTCGATGCATTTCACTTTGTGATACGCCCATTCACCGACAAGGCGCTCTCGCTCCTCTTCTGTCAGATGGCGATGGGAACCCAGTGCAAAGACGACGGTGATATCTTCCTCGCGGACGCCCGCAGCTTCCAGCTCTTGCAGGACACAGGGGATCAGAAGCCAGGAAGGCACGGGGCGCGTGACGTCACTCGTGATGATAACGACCTTTTCCCCCGCCTTCACGATCTCAGAGAGTCGCGCTGAGGAAATCGGATGAGCAAGTGCCCGGCGGATTTCCTCTTCTTCGATATCTGCCTCTTCGCAAGGATGAGGGAGAAGTTCTTTCACCGGATGGCTGTCATCTACATGAAAGGAAATGTAGTCTTTGAAGTATTTGATACTGAAATCCATGGTTTGCCTCCTTATACATGAGAAATGAAAGCAGCGGCTTCGCCGCCCTATAAAACGGGCGATGTCTCCAAGCTCTTTTCTTCCATTATAGCGTTCTAGGATGATATGGCGAATATCAAGTGGACATAGAAAATGGGGAATGGTATGCGTTCATTCGATAGCAGGAGAACAAGTTTGGCGGGGCAGCCACCTACGAAGAAGCCATCTGTTCTCATTACTAATCAATTCCGCGTCCCCTCCATGGTGTGATGCGCCGTGCCAACACTCCTCACTCGAGAACAGAGTTTTCGCACGCAATCAAGGGTTAAGTTTGAAAGCAGGGATGAGTAGCTAGGATTAGGGGCCTCGAGTGACTGGTGACTTGAATACGACTTTCGGGCATCGCCCCATATATATTTGCGGCGAAGCCGCCACCTTCATTCCTAATTCCTCATTCCTAATTCCTCATTCGGGTCGAGCTTTCAAACGGAATCAAAGGCCGGCATGCCCCAGGAGGCTGACTCCGAATCCCATATTTCCCTCTTGACAACTCCCCCGCCCCGTTCTATAATCCAATCATACGAAACAAGCGATGATGAAGAAGGGTGCTTGAATCTTTTTCAGAGAGACAGCGGTCGGTGTGAGCTGCCAATGGGACAAGGACTTTCCACTTCGGAGATAAAGATGAAGAATCTTTCGGGATCTGCCCGTTACAGGAGACTAAAGATGGCCGGAAGGCAATTTGGGTGGTATCGCGGGTGCTCTCGTCCCTTTGAGGATGGAGGGCGTTTTTTATTATCCGTATACTGACTGATGCACCGGTTAAATTGGGTGGTACCGCGAGAAAAGAGAAGCTCGTCCCATGGGACGTCTTCTCTTTTTGTGTTTTCTAAGGAGTTTGCCATGAAACGAGTCTATAACTTTAACGCCGGTCCCTCCCCCATGCCTTTGGAAGTTTTGGAGGCGATGAAAAATGACCTCACCGATTTCAAAGGAACGGGCATGGGCATCACAGAGATCAGTCATCGTTCGAAGGAATTTCAGGACATGCTGGATGAGACGAAGGCTCTTCTCCGCGAGCTGATGCACCTCGATGATGACTACGAGATCGTATTCATCCAGGGCGGCGGCACGATGCAGTTCCTGATGACGGCGTATAATTTCCTTCATACCCGCGCCGCCTATGCCGACACCGGAGTGTGGGCGCACAAAGCAAGAAATGCTGCCGCCTTTTTCGGAGAAGCCTATGATGCCAATTCCGCAGCGGACAGAAATTACTCCTACATCCCCGACACCTATGAGGTGAAGCCGGGGACGGACTACCTGTACCTTTGCGCCAACAATACGATCTACGGCACAGAGTACTGGAAATTCCCGAAGGTCAATGTACCTCTTATCTGCGACATGTCGTCAGATATTCTCTCCCGCGACATCGATTTTGGCCAGTTTGACATGATCTGGGCGGGCATCCAGAAGAACCTTGGCGCAGCAGGCGTGGCGCTCGCGATCCTGAAGAGATCTCTCCTCGCCACGGCACGGACGGATATACCGGAATTTCTTCAGTATCAGACCTTCGTCAAGAAGGACTCGACCTTCAATACACCGCCGGTCTTCTGCATCTACTCGCTGAACCGCATGCTCCACTGGATCAAAAATATGGGCGGCCTTCCTGCCATCGAAGAAAGAAACAAGGTCAAGGCCCGGCTCATCTATGATGTGATCGATACGAGCGATGGCTTCTACAAAGGTCATGCCGAAAAAGAAGCCAGAAGCCGCATGAATGTGACCTTCAATCTGGCGAATGCCGAGATGGAGGCCGACTTCGTAGCCAAAGCAAAAGCCAATGATTTCATCGGTGTCAAAGGCCATCGACTGGTCGGCGGCCTCCGCGTCTCTCTCTACAATGCCGTCACACCGGAAGCGGCAGAGGCTCTATCTGACTTTATGAAAGAATATATGAGAGTGAATGGATAAAAGTGACTAGGGATTAGGGATTGGGAGTGACTAGTGACTGGAATACTATTTTCGGGCATCGCCCTATTTATACTCCGCGGCGCTTCTGATTTTTATGCGCCGCACCGCCATTCCTAATTCCTCATTCCTAATTTTCCTGAACCCCAAGCATCCTACCGCTGCATTTAATCATATAAGGAGCAAAAACTATGTTTAGAATTTTCATCACAGCAGACGTTGCCAAAGAAGCGAAAGAGATCCTGGAAAAAGAATTTATCGTCGACATTCAGCCGAATATGAAGGAAAAAGAGCTGTGCCAGGTGATCGGAGACTATGATGCCATCATCACAAGAAGCCAGACGAAGGTCACCAAGGCCGTCATCGATGCCGCCAAGAATCTGAAGGTCATCGGCCGCGCCGGTGTCGGCATCGACGGCATCGATATCGCCGAAGCCACCAAGAAGGGCATCACCGTCGTGAATACGCCGGAATCGAATACGATCGCAGCCTGCGAGCACACCATCGCCCTCATGCTCTCGATGACCCGTCATATCCCACAGGCGCACCAGTCCATCATGGAAGGCCGCTGGGACAGAAAGAGCTTCACCGGCATCCAGCTCCTGAATAAGACGGTCGGCATCATCGGTGTCGGCCGCGTCGGCTCAAATGTGGCCAAACGCCTGCAGGCATTCAATATGAAAACCATCGGCTACGATCCCTATATCACCTTAGAGCGCGGCAAACAGCTCGGCGTCGAGCTTGTCGATCTGGACACCCTTCTCAAAGAGTCCGACTACATCACCCTGCATACCCCGCTCACGGATGAGACGCGCGGCATGATCGGAAAAAAAGAACTCGCTAAAATGAAAGACGGTGTCCGCCTTGTCAATGCGTCCCGCGGCGCCGTCGTCGATATCAAAGCACTCGCCGACGCACTGAAATCCGGCAAAGTGGCCGGAGCCGGCATCGACGTATGGCCGAATGAACCGCTGAAACCGGAAGAAAATCCATTCCTAGGCATGACGAATGTCGCACTCACCCCGCATCTCGGTGCGTCCACGAAGGAAGCGCAGGCCGGCGTCGCCACTGACGTCGCTGTCGGCGTCGCACAAGCGCTCCACGGTGAACCGGTCGCTACCGCAGTCAATGCGTCCCCGATCACGAAAGCTACTCTGCATGTCATCCAGCCGTACTTCAACCTCTGCGAACGCATGGGCAACATCGCCATCGATCTCGCAGGCGGCCGCATTTCCACCGTCAATATCGAATACACCGGTGAACTCACAGATACCGAGACCGCACCGCTCACCACGGCTGTCCTGAAGGGTCTCCTCTCACCGGTCCTCCAGCAGACCGTCAACTTCGTCAACGCCCGCGGCATCGCAGAGGAACGCCACATCGATGTCCGTGAAGTGAAAGCGAAAAAAGGTCACTACTATACGAATACCATTTCCCTCACCATCGACACCGACAAGGGTACACACCGCATCACAGGCTCCCTCTTTGACCGCAAGGATGCCAAGATCGTCTCCCTCGACCATTTCCGCGTAGACTTCGAACCGAAGGGCTGCATCATCATCGCTCCGCATGAAGACAAGCCGGGCATGATCGGTCAGGTCGCTTCCGTCCTTGGCAGTGCAGGCATCAATATCAACGGCATGCAGGTCGGCGCTTCCGCAGACAAGGGCACGAATGTGATGGCCGTCGCCGTCGATAAAGATATCCCGACTGCGGTCCTCCCTGCCCTCATGAACATCGATGGCATTCACGATGTGAAAGTCATTCATTGCGAACATTAATGGGAATGGGTTCAGGGTCCAGGTTGAAAGCGGGGATAAGTGACTAGTGACTGGTGACTGAAATGTCACCTTCGGGCATCGCCCCATATATATTCGCGGCGAAGCCGCCACCACTCCCCTGAACCCTGAACCTTGAACCTTGAACCTTGAACCTTGAACCCCCAAAAAGGAGAACTCTTTATGATCCGTATCATTCTTCTTCGCCACGGAGAGACTACGTGGAATATCGAAGGCCGCTACCAGGGACAGGAAGACACGCCGCTTTCTCCCCGCGGCATAGAGCAGGGAAAAGCGGCCGCGCTCGCGCTCAAGGACATCCATATCGACCGCGCGATCTCCTCGCCCCTCTCCCGCTCTCACGACACCTGCCGTTTCGCTGCGGACTACCATCACCTTCCCGTCGCCAAAGACCCGCGCCTCACGGAGATCAGCCACGGCCTGTGGGAAGGCATCCACGCTGAAGAGATCGAAGCGCGCTATCCGGAAGAATTTCACCTCTGGCATACCCACCCCGAACGCGTGCAGATGCCCGAGGGGGAAAATCTCGAAGACGTCAGAAAACGCGCCCGTGAAGCCTTCGATGAATATGCCAGAAGCTATGATGGTGAAACTGTCCTCGTTTGCGCACACGACGCCGTGAACAAAGCGATCCTCTGTGACCTGCTGGGGCTTCCTATGAGCCACTTCTGGCAGATCAAACAGGACAATGCCTGCATCAACGTCATCGAGTGTGACCACGGCATCTGGCGTCTCGTCACCTTGAATGCCACGACCCATCTGGGCTACCTCGTCAGCGGCATCGAGCAGAAGGGGCTGTGACGCGCAAGAGAAAGCACCTTCCCGCGGCGCCCGAAATGACATCCGATCAGCGGGCATCGCCCCATGGCGGAAAAGCCGCCGTCCCCGTCCTGAAACCGCAGCGAAAGCTGCGGTTTTTCTTGACTTTCTCCCGAAATAGTGTAATATGTAGGAAGCATTAAAAAGTGTATACTTATTAGCGAGGCACAAGCGCTCGCAGAAGGAGAATCATATGGAATTTTTTATCGATACCGCTGATGTGGAAGCCATCCGCAAAGCCAACGATATGGGATTTATTTCCGGCGTCACCACGAATCCGTCTCTGATCGCCAAGGAAGGCAAAGACTTCCACGCCACCATCAAAGAGATCGCCTCCATCGTGGATGGCCCGATCTCCGCAGAAGTCCTCGCCGATGATGCGGAAGGCATGATCGCAGAAGGCAAAGTCCTCGCTGCCCTTGACCCGCATGTCGTCGTCAAGATCCCGATGACCGCAGAAGGCATGAAAGCGGTGAAGGGTCTCGCAAAGGCCGGTATCCGTACCAATGTCACCCTGATCTTCTCTGCCAACCAGGCCCTGCTCGCTGCGCGCGCCGGTGCTTCCTTCGTTTCCCCCTTCGTCGGCCGCATCGATGACATCGGATGGGACGGCGTCGAACTGATCCAGACCATCTCTGAGATCTTCGAGCTTCACGGCATCGAGACGAAGATCATCGCTGCCTCCATCAGAAAGCCGCAGCACATCACCCAGTGCGCTCTCGCCGGCGCTGACATCGCGACCGTTCCCTTCCAGGTCCTCATGGATGCAATGAAGCACCCGCTGACCGACAACGGCATTGCCCGCTTCAAGGCTGACTGGGCTGCCGCTCACATGAAATAATTGAGGATTTCGGTTATAATAAAAGGAGTTGCCAAAAGGCAGCTCCTTTTTTCGTAGTCTTTTTTACTGGTCTGAACCAGCAAGGATTTTTCAAATATACGATCCCTATGTCTATCAATCTTTCTCATCTCAAAAAGCTGATCGCGACAATGATCCCGATCCTGATCGCCCAAGTCTCCACCGTCGGCATGAACTTCATGGACTCGACCATGTCCGGTCACGTCAGTGCAAACGATCTGGCCGGCGTCTCCATCGGCGCCAGTCTCTTCCTTCCCATCCAGACGACCGCGATGGGACTTCTCACCGCTGCGACACCGATGGCCGCACAGCTCATGGGGAAGAAAGAAAAGGAGAGCATCCCGATGATCATCCGCACGGGACTCTACCTCGCATTCCTGCTCTCTTTCCTTTTCGCCCTTCTCTACTACCTCCTCATCGATACGGTCCTCGAAGGGCTTTCCCTTGCCCCCGCAGTTTCCTCCATCGCCAAGGACTACATGCTCGCACTTGTGGGCGCATTCCTTTTTGAAATGCTCGCGATGCCGCTGCGCTCACTGACCGACACGGTGGGAGCGACGACGATCTCCATGCGTCTCTTCCTCCTCGCCCTCCCGGTGAACGGCCTTCTGAACTACGCCTTCATCTTCGGGAAATGGGGAGCTCCCGCCCTAGGCGGTGTCGGAGCCGGCATTGCAACTCTTCTGACCTACGTCTTTCTTGTCCTGCTCTTTCTTGCTGTCATCCTGTCTCAGAAGCCATTCATGGGCCGTGCGCTCTTTTCCTCACCGGAAAGCCGCCTCTTCGTCTGGAAAGAGTACATGGCGCTCGGCATCCCGAATGCGCTCGGTGTCTTTATGGAAACGAGCCTCTTCGGCTTCATCATCGTATTCATCACGAAATTCGGCACAGAAACCATCGCGGCGCATCAGGCGGCGCTCAATTTCTCCGGTATCATCTACATGATCCCCATGAGCTGCTCCATGGCGATGACCATCCTCGTCGGCTACGAGGTCGGAGCGCGCCGCTATGACCTTGCCCGCGAATACTCCCGGCTGGGGCTCCTCACCACACTCACCGGCGCAGCCATCACCATCACCGCGACGCTCCTTTTCCGGAAGGAGATCATTTCTCTCTACAGCACGGATCCTGCCGTCATTGCGCTTGGCAGCCTCTTTCTTGTCTACTGCGCCGGATGGCAGCTCTTCGATGACATCGCGGCTCCCATCCAGGGGATCCTGCGCGGCTATAAGGACGCGAAAGTCCCCTTCTTCCTCATGCTCATCGCCTACTGGTTCGTTTGCTTCCCCTCCGGTCTTTTCTTCGACTACATCCTCTCCCACGGTCCCGAGTCCTACTGGCAGTGCATCGACCTTGGCGTCGGCACCTCGGCCCTGCTCCTCATGGGACGGCTGTGGTGGATAGAGAGGAAAGTGACTAGGGATTAGGGATTAGGACTCTGCGCTTGAATCAGTGTTTCCCTAGTCCTGTCCCCTCCTTTGGTGCTACAATAGTATCAAAGGAGGTCTTTTTATGAAACGAATTTCTCTTTTACTCATGTCCCTCATCTTCTGCCTCAGCGTCCTTGTTCCCGCGAAGGCGGCTGATCCGGCTGTGAATCGAAGTCTGGGATACTTCGAGAATACGCGCACCGTGCTCCTGCTACGGGCGCGATACAGAAGCGGTGAGGAAGCCGCTGCCTACGTGAACCGCGAAATGGAAAGGATCTTCCGCTATCCGTATTACCGCACCCTGGATCCGAGCGCGTACGAGGCTGACCTCTACTCGACCTCCCAGATGAAGGAGCTCGCTGAAAAAGCAAATGCAGACATCGTCGTCATGCCTGTCATCACGGAGTGGCGGCAGGTCGTCTATCACCGCTCCTTATTCTGCGACGCTGATGACATCGTAGAGACACGCGCCGTCTTCGATATCTATTCCTATAAGAAAGGGGAGCCGTCCGTCCGCGATGACCGCGCGACCTACTGGAACAGCGAAGAGGAGGGCACCGTCAGGAATCGCTATATCTTCGATGACCTCATGCAGGATATCCTAAAGACCTTCCCCTACCGCCGCGTACCGACGGATATCGCAAGAAATCTCACCGGTGATCCCGATCGGACCCCGCTCGCAGAGATGGGAAAATAGATCGCACTCCGATGGAGCCAAGATGCACCCATAGGACGCTAAGCCTATGGCCCAACAAAAACAGGAGCCTCGAAAAAGCGCTCCTCGTATTTATATAAAATTTGCTAAACACTCAAAATTTATCAATCGTTTTAGGGTTGACAATTTCTGATATAAAAACTGGAATGATTGGTTTAAACAAAAAAATCATACACTTTAGTAAATGGAAGTCGGAAACTCTTGAATTTATGAGAGTTTCCGACTTCAAATGCTGAAACTTTTGAACTTATGAGAAAGTTTTGGTACAATAGAATCAAAAATGCAGGAGGTGCCTGATGACTAAATTGATAAATCGCCCTCAATATCTGAACCAGTTAATACAGAGCAAGGATGGTTTCTGGAAAAATTTCCCTACCGAGTAAAATTTTACACTAAGAAAGGAGTGATTAAGTATGAAAAAAGAAATAGCAATAGCCATGTTGGCATGCCTGCTTTCATTGAGTTCTTCTGCAGGAGCCATAGATACGACTGCTAACCATACCGGTACAGTGAAGTTGTCAGAATTTTCAGATAGCAAAAACACTGTACCTAAAAACGAAAATGATTTTGGGTTTATGGACTTCTATTATGGTGAACCAGTAGAAGAGATTCAGGGAAAATACACTATAAAACACTTATGGGATGAAGAATGGGAGTTACGTAATCTGGCGCCGCGGGGCTGCCTGGGACTCACAAAGCCTGCCTATATCACATTACGATTTAAAGATAAAAAATTAAGAAGTATGGATGTGTATGTATCAGGCGATAAACGAAATATTTCCCAATTCCTGATTAAAGAATATGGAACACCGGTCATTCATAATAAAGTTCCCGGTAAAATGGAGAATTACGCATGGAAACGAAATCAAATTGCCATACTGTATCAGCATGATGATAATGATGAAGCCGTACTCCTGAATTTTATGCCTGCCAATTTAGTAACGGTTTCCTATAGATAAAGACATGTATTATTTACACATAAAAAAGGGGCTGTGAAGAAATGAATCTTCACAGCCCCTTTTTTTCATACTTCAAAATATTTTTTCATATAATCCACGAAGATCTTAACAGGCGTAGACTGGAGCATGGCCTGCTTGAAGATGAGGTGGCTCGGGCGCAGGATCGGGCGCTTCTGGCGGTCGTAGATCATTTCGCGATTGACATTCGGCGTACACTTCGGGAGAAGGTCTGCCGGAATGAGCGACTGTCCAAGGCCATGATTCACGATCTCTACGCAGGTGAGACAGTCAGAAACGGTCAGAAGAAAATGCGGAGATTCCGAGAAATTCTGACGCCACCAACGGCTTCTCAGCTCATCCAGCGATGGGTCACTGCGATAGCGGATGGACGGCTGGTTCGGCAGGGTATCGTAGTCGATCTTCTGTGCAGAGATGAGATAGAGCGGTGCATCCTCGAGAAGGATGTCCGCATCAGGCCATTCCTGATTGCCGCGGACGATGGCCAGATGGATATCCTCCTTCTTGACCAGCTTCGTCAGGCGGTCGCTCGTATCCGTCGTGAGCGAGATCTCGATGTCATTGTACTCATCGACGAAGCCCTTCAGAATGGCCGGCATGTGCGACTGCGCGAAGGACTGGCTCGCACCGATGCGCAGCACGCCGGAAATGGTATTCGGCTCATGTGTCACGAAGTTCTTCATGTCCTGATACTGCTGCAGTTCTTTTTCGGCAAAGGAGAAGAGGCGATTTCCCGCATCGGTGAAATGGACGCCCTTATTGGTGCGAATGAAAAGCGGACAGCCGATCTCTTTTTCCATCTGGCTCAAACGATACGTCAAAGACGGCTGGGTCATAAACAGCCGCTTGGCGACCTTATTGATGCTGCGTTCTTCTCGAAGATAGATCAGAATCTTCCAATCCGTGTTATTCATGGCACTACCCCTTGCGCGGCACGCGCGCCCACTTGATATAAAATAATTTTATTACAGTATATCACGTTGGACGTGTGATTGCTATAGGGGAATGGGATCGGAAGAGAGGTAAAAAGTTCGGGGTGAGCCCGAGGGGCGTGTCACCAGTCACTCGGCGCTAGGGAAACACTGATTCAATCGTTGTCAGATTTTATTCTTGAATTTTTATACATGGCGAGGAATAGCCTGACGCGAATAGCGAGCTATTTAAGGAAGGCTATGACGAAGTCATGTATAAAAATTCTTGTAGAATCTGACTCTGCGATTTAATCAGCGTTTCCCTAGTATTGCGCTTGCTAAATAACTGACATTTAGGTCAATTCCAAATCAAGTTAGAAGTGAGGAGTTAGGAGTGAGGAGTGAAGGTACGGCGCATAAAATGAGGAAGCGCCGCGGAGTTTTATATCATGAGGGGATATTGGGTCACTCTATGAATGGTGTGCCCCTTCCAGCACTTCTAGGGAAACACTGATTAAATCGTTGTCAGATTTCATTCTTGGATTCTTATACAGAGCGAGGAATCATCTGACGCGAATAGCAAGCTATTTAAGGAAGATGATGACGAAGCTATGTAATAAAAATCCATGTGAAATCCGACTCTGCGATTTAATCAGCGTTTCCCTAACTAAGTCCAGAAATTAACAAATCGCTATACGAGTCCCTAATCCCTAGCCACTAGCTACCAGCCCCTATACCAATTCCCTCGGCAGGCTGGAAAGCAGTCTGTCCCTTTCTTTATAGTCCGGCAGATATGTCTCCATCCGTGCATAGAAGTCGGGGCCGTGACCGGCTGCGAAGAGGTGGCAGAGCTCATGGACGACGACAGCCTCGATACATTCCTTCGGCTTTGTGACAAGGTCGAGGGCGAAGGAGAAGCGCCCCGTCACACTCCGGCAGGAGCCCCAGCGGCTTTTCATGACGCGGATGGTGACGCCGGTGATCCGGCTCTCCGGGATCGCCATGCGCTTCGTCCATTTTTTGAGGCACTGCACGATTTCCAAAAGCAGGATACGCTTCATGCCTTCCTTGAATATAGCCTCGCAATCACCCCGTTTCGTCCGGAGGACCAGCCGCAGCTCTCCGCAGGAAGAGATGCCTGCCTCGTCGCGCATCCCGAGGCAGACCTGCAAGGGATACGCCCTTCCAAAGACATGGTGGATCTCTCCTGTGACATATTGAAATTTGATTTTCTCCGGCGCCAGCGCCATGTACTTCGTAAGCCATGCGGTCTTTCCCGCGACGAAGTCACGGATCTCCCGCTCCGAGACCCTCCGCGGCGCCGTCACCTCGACAGATCCTCCCTCCCGCACGCGAAGATAGATGCGGCGGATGGGTTTTCGGATCACCCGCACCTCATAGCCCGTCGCAGGATCGATGAATGTTGTCATGATAGCCTCGTCTCTATAGATCAGAAAAAAACTCATAGGTTCAACAGGGGTGATGGGTGGAACAGGCGCAACGGGGATGGAGCGACACGTAAGGAAACGCCGCGAAATTTTCGTTGAACCTGTCACGCCTTCAAAGCCTGATGAACCTATGAGGTCAGATGAAACCCATGAGATGACCTTTTGCGTTTTTACACTTTCGTGCTTTCTCCGAGAATGTGATCCTCTGTTTCAAAGAGAGCCTTGGCGAAATCATCTGGATGGAAACGGTCGAGATCGTCCTCGCGTTCACCGAGACCGATCCACTTGATCGGCACATGCAGCTCTTCATGGACGGAGAGGACCACGCCGCCTTTGGCCGTGCCATCGAGCTTGGTCAGGACGACCCCTGTCAGCGGCACGATCTCTCCGAAATTTTTCGCCTGGCTGATGGCATTCTGCCCCGTGGTCGCATCCAGGACGAGGAGCGTCTGATGCGGCGCATCAGGAATGACCTTCTTGATGACGCGGGAGATCTTGGCAAGCTCTTCCATCAGATTCACCTTCGTCTGCAAACGGCCGGCGGTATCGATAAGGACGACATCGACGCCGCGCGCCTTGGCTGCTGAAACAGCATCGAAGGCCACCGCCGCCGGATCCGCGCCTTCCGCATGCTTCACGATGTCTGCGCCGGTGCGCTCCGCCCAGATGGTGAGCTGCTCAGAAGCCGCCGCACGGAAGGTATCTGCAGCCGCGAGAAGGACCTTCTTGCCTTCCTTGTGAAGTTTGCCGGAGAGCTTGCCGATGGTCGTGGTCTTGCCCACACCATTCACGCCTACGACGAGGATGACTTCCGGATGGTGCGTATTCTCCTGATCGATGGTATCATCCTTCAAAAGCTCCTTCACGGTCTTTTCCATGAAGGGCATGACTTCATTCGTATTGTGGATCGTGCCTTCGGTGACACCGCGGCGGATCTGTCGCATCAGGTAGTCCGTGGTGCGCACGCCGATGTCTCCGGAGAGCAGGACCATTTCCAGATCTTCCAGGAAATCATCGTCGATCTCCGCATAACCGATGACGACGCTCTCGATATTGCGGATGAGGCTCTCTTTCGTGCGGGTGAGTCCCCGTTTGATCTTATCAAAAAATCCCATGTCTCTTTCCTCCTAAAGAATGTATATGTTTATTGTATATAAATAGGCGTGAAGTGTCTACAGGAAAAGATGTAAGCTGTCGGGTTCATGGTTAGCCCTTGGGGCGAGGCGTCCCTTGATTGAGGATGAAAGCTCCTCTCGCCAGTTAGGAGCGAGGAGTGAGGAGTGAGGAGTGTTGGTGCGGCGCATAAAAATATGGAAGCACCGCGGAGTATAAATCATGGCGATGCCCGAAGGTCGGCGGATAGCAAGTTTCCCGTTTGGAATTTCCAAACATTGACCGCTGAGCCGCGAATGACAAAGATTTCTCGCTTACGCTCGAAATGACGATACGAGAGTCTCCCAGTCTCTTATTCACCAGTCACTAGTCACTTGAGACTCCTAATCCCTAGCTACTAATTCCTAGTCACTAGTTGCTGGTCACTCCACATAATCCTTCATTTTCACGGTGATGAGGCTCGAGACGCCCTTCTCTGCCATGGTGACGCCCTGCAGGGTGTCGGCAAATTCCATCGTCTTTTTTCTGTGTGAGATGACGATGAACTGTGTTTTCTTTTTATACTCGCCGATCATGCGGCTGTAGCGTTCGACATTCGCATCATCCAAGGCTGCATCGATCTCATCGACGAAGCAGAAGGGCGCGGGGCGATACGCCATGAAAGAGATCAGAAGAGCGATGACCGTCAGGGCTCTTTCGCCGCCGGACATGAGAGAAAGCGGCTGACGCTTCTTTCCGGGAAGCTGCAGGTACATCTCGACACCGCCCTCCAAAGGATGTGCCTCATCGGTGAGTTCGAGACGCGCCTTGCCGCCGCGGAACATGAGCTGCATGATGCGTCCAAATTCTTCATTGATCTTGCGGAAGGCTTCGGTGAACCGGCTCTCCATCGTCCGGTCGATATCGCTGATGATGGTCTCAAGCCCCTTCCTCGCTTCTGCGAGATCGGCCACCTGCTCCTCATAGAATTTCCTTCGTGCGAGCTGACGGGCGTACTCCTCCTCACCCTCCGGATTCACACTGCCCAGCTGCGCCATGCGGCGGGCAAGGTCCTTTCCCTGCCGCTCCATATCCTCCATAGAGCCGGACAGTCGGAGCGATTCCGCCTGCTGACGGGTCATGTGCCACACCTCGAACTGGCGCAGCACATCCTCTTCCTCGGCTTTGAACTGCGCGATCCTCACGGCAAGCTCAGCTCTATCTCGCTCGATCTTCGCTGAAGCGGCCTGTGCTTTCTTCCACGCCTCATCTGCCTCGCGCTGGCGGATGGCAAATCCATCTGCATCGTCAGACAGGCTTTCCTGGTGAGTGCGGGTCTTCTGCCAGTGCGCCTCTGCGTCTATGAAAGCAGCCTTCAAAGAAATAAGCTCTTTCTCAAGTGTCTGCCGTTCTGCTTCATTGTCACGCTCAGCTTTTTCAAGAGCGACTCTGTCTGCTGCCAGCTCTTTTTTAGCGCGGCTGCGTTCCTCGAGCATGCGTTTCCCGAAGCTCACGCTCTCTTCCGCCTTGGTCAGGGCGACATGGGATACGAGAAGGGCTTCCTGCTTCTCCTCCAATGCCTTCCTCAGACGCTTGCTCTCTTCATTGCCTGCCGCTTTCGGAAGATCAGGAAAGGCAGACAGTGCCTCCTCCAAGCCTTCCGCCTGCGATCTTGTCTCCGAGAGCCGGCCCCGCTCCTCTTCGAGCTGCTTCTTGGCCAGAGAAAGGCGGCTCCGTCTTTCGGTCATCGATCGCTCCGCCCCTTCACGGCGCGCCGAGAGGGTGGCCAGCTCGACCTTGAGCGCCTGCCATTCTTCCCGTTCACGGCTGACCTCTTCTGCGAGCGCATCACAGTGGGCCTCCTGCTCCTTCCTCCGCGTACGGCAGAGTGCGAGAGCCTTCTCGCCCTCCGCTTCACGCGCATAGAGATCTGCGATCTCTTTTCTGCGGCCGAAATACGTATTCTCCTTTTTCTTCATCGAGCCGCCCGTCATGGAGCCGCCTGCATTGACAAGCTGCCCGTCCCGCGTCACGATGCGCAGACGGTAGCCATACTTTTTGGCGACCCGCCGCGCCGCGTCCAGGTCTTCTGCAATGAGAGTGCGCCCGAGAAGAGTATCGAGGAGATCCTGATACATCGGCTGGCAGGAGAAAAGGTGAGAGGCGATACCGCAGATCCCAGGCTCCTTCGACGCCATCACTTCCGTCCCGTTGTTGTAGCGCGGATGCATGGACTCCAAGGGATAGAAGGTCGTGCGGCCTAAATGCTTCTCCGAAAGCCAGCGGATGATCTCTCCCGCTGCCTTCGTCGTATCCGTCACGATATAGGAGATCTGTCCGCCGAGCGCTGCTTCCGCGGCCTCCGTATATTCGTCCGGCACACGGATGAGCTCTCCGAGCGCCCCATGGATGGCCTCACCGAAACGGTCTGCCTGCTCCATGATGGTCTTCGTCACACGGGAAAAACTCGCGTATTCCTTTTCCGCCCGTTCCAGATACGCCTTCTGCGAACGGATCGACGAAAGCAGCGACTCCTGCTTCCGTTCTTCACCGCCCAGACGAAAACGCAGCTCCTCCGCCTCTCGCAGCGCTTCGCTGTGCTGCTTGCCCTTCTCCGAAAGAGCGGTGAGGCGCTCCGTCTTCTCCTTCTCTTCACGAAGAATCTCGGACAGCTCGCGCGAGGCTGCTTCTTCCTCCTCGGCGAGGGATGCCTCCTCCTTCTCATGCTGATCGATCTCCGCTGCCAGACGCTCGATGTCTTCTCTTGCATGTACAAGCTGCTGGCTCACCTTCTCCTTTTCCTGCGAAAGAGCCAGCGCCTTCACATAGGCGGTCTCTGCCTCTGCCAGCGCTCTTGAGAGAGACTCCTTCTCCTCTGCTTTCGCGGAAACGGCTTCCTTTGCCGCCTGCAGGGACGCCTCCGCACACGAGAGCTCCTCCTTCGCGCTTGCGATCTCTTCTGCGATCTCCCTCTCTGCTTCTGTCTGATCCTCTGCGGATACGGTGAGCTCCTCCCATTTCTCCTTCGCATGGGAGAGCGCCTCTTCCTTCACGCGGTAATCGCCGCGCAGCCGTTCCATCTCCCGCTGGGCATCCGCCATCGCGTCCCCCGCTTCACGCAGCTTCTCCTGATGCGCGAGACGGTCCTTTTCCAGCGTTTCCTTAGCCAGGCTCGCCTGCGAGAGCTTCGTCTGCCACAGAGAGCCTTCATCCTGGAGCTTCAGCGCTTCATTTTCATAGCGTGCCGTCATACGTCCGGAGGATGTCAGCTTCAAGAGCCCCATCGTCGCATCGATCGCCCGCTTCTCCTGCGTAAGGCTCTTGTACCTTCTTGCTCTCTCTGCCCCTTCCTTCAAAGGCACGAGCTGCTCATCGAGAAGCGCCATCATATCCTTCACGCGCTCCATATTCTCCGCCGTCTTCTCGAGCTTTCGGAGTCCTTCCGTCTTCCGCATGCGGTACAGGCTGATTCCTGCCACATCCTCGAAGATTACGCGCCGTTCATCCGCATGTGCCGTCAGCACCTGATCCACCCGGTTCTGTCCGATGATCGCCATCGAGCCCTTACCGAGCCCTGTCGGTGCCAGAAGCTCCTGAATATCCTTCAGGCGGCAGCTTCGCTTATTCAGGTAGAAATCACTATCCCCATTTCTAAGGAGCCTTCGCGTGATCGCGACCTCTGTGGTATCGAGCGGCAACTCGCCTCCGCTGTTATCAAGGACGAGCGTGACCTCCGCCCCATTCTTTTCCCGGCGCGTCTCTGAGCCGGAAAAGATCATATCCTCTGCCTTCTGCCCACGGATCTGGCGCACATTCTGCTCCCCCAGCACCCAGCGAACCGCATCGGAAATATTGCTCTTCCCGCATCCATTCGGCCCCACGATGACCGTCATGCCGTCAGAAAAATCGATCGTAGTCTTATCTGCGAAGGACTTGAAGCCCTGCAGTGTCAATCGGAGTAGTTTCATGAGTTCTCCTTCTTTGCATAATATCGTTCTTATTATAACATAGAGAAAAGGTTCGGGGCTCGCCCATGGAGCGTGTCGTCCCTTAATTACGACCGGAAAATGTTCATCGGGTTCTATAGGTTCAAAGGGGAAGGTGCGGCGCATAACAATCAACGGTATCCTGCCCTCTTCCTCTTGCATTTCATCGCGGCACGCTCCATAATAAGGCAAATGAGGCATCACCCCGTTCAACGACTCGCGGCACTTCTATATGTATGCGCCGCATGACTTCTGTCAGCCTTTCCCTGATAGAGCCTCAAGATCCCTATATCCTAAGGAGCCTTCATGACAAAAGATCTCGATTTTACCCAAGGCAGCATCTCAAAAAAGATACTGCTTTTTTCTCTGCCCCTCATGGCCGGCAATATTTTTCAGCAGCTCTACAATGTCGTCGATACGCTCATCGTCGGACGATTCCTCGGCGAAGCCCCTCTCGCCGCTGTCGGGAGTGCCTACACGCTCATGATCTTCATCACCTCCATCCTGATCGGCCTCACGATGGGGAGCGGCGTCTACTTCTCCATTTGCCACGGACAAAAGAACACCGCACGCATGAAGCAGTCCATTTATATTTCCTTCCTTTCCATCGGCGCGCTCTCGCTCTTCCTGAATGCCATCTCCTATATATTTCTGGAAGAGATCATCCGCTTCATGCAGATCCCTGCAGACGTCGCTTCTTACTTCCGTGACTATCTCCTATGGATCTTCTCCGGCATCATCGCCGTCTTCCTCTACAACTACTTTGCCGCCCTCCTACGCGCCGTGGGAAACTCACTCATCCCGCTCGTCTTCCTCATCGTTTCCGCCCTCCTGAATATCGCGTTCGACCTTCTCTTCATCCTGGTTTTCCAGCAAGGCGTCGCCGGCGCGGCCGAGGCGACCGTCATCGCTGAGTACGCTTCCGGTCTCGGCATCCTTTGCTACTGCCTTTTCTATCGAAAAGATCTTCTGGTAGAAAAGAAATACCGCCGCTGGGACCCATCCATCTTCCGCGACATCTCCCGTCTCTCGCTTCTGACCAGCCTCCAGCAGTCCATCATGAATTTCGGCATCCTTCTCGTGCAGGGCCTTGTGAACAGCTTCGGCACCATCGTCATGGCCGCCTTCGCTGCCGGCGTCAAGATCGACACCCTGGCCTACTCCCCCCTCATGGACTTCGGGAATGCCTTCTCGACAGCCATCGCGCAGAACTATGGCGCCGGAGATCAAGAGCGCATCAAAGAGTGCGTCATCGCCTCAGCGAAGATGGTCGTCTCTTTCGCTCTCCTCACGAGCGTCATCATCTATGCCTTCGCTCCTGAGCTCATGGCCTTCTTCGTCCCGAGGGCAGCGACAGAAACCATCGCGATCGGCGCAGGCTACCTCCGTATCGAAGGGGCCTGCTACATCGGCATCGGCATCCTCTCCATGCTGTATGCCTACTATCGCGCCATCAAAGAGCCCGGTATGAGCGTCATCCTGACCATCCTCTCTCTCGGAAGTCGCGTCATCCTCGCCTATGCCCTCTCCGCCCTCCCCCTCTTCGGCGTCACCGGCATCTGGCTCTCCATCCCTATCGGCTGGGCGATCGCAGATGTGTATGGGGTGTGGAAAGGGGTGCGGGGAAGGTGACGACTCTAGCCGTATCTTTTGCCACGGAAACCAGCTTCATGCCTTCTTGATAGCTCCCCCGTCCCCTTTCCCTCTAGCTATTTCCTATTCGCCTATAGTATAATAGAAAATATTTAGACGTAAGAGAACGGGGGAGCGCAGGAATGAAGAAATACGTGGTCATGATCCTGATTGCGATCGTGCTGATCATTGGCGGCGGTACATTTGCCTATTTCCACTTTGCCAATGGCGGACCATGGCAGGGGACATGGTGGGGCGTGCAGGACGCCGGTGTAAACTGGTCCGGCGATCACATACGAAATCTTGAGACCGTCACCTTCACCCAGAATGACGACAAGACCATCACCGTAGACCATAAGGTCCAGCAGGGCAGCCGTGAAGTACCTGGCAGCCTCACCGGCACCGGCCGCATCGATGGCGGCCGTCTGGTCATCACACCGAAAAACGGCGGCAAGGAGCTGGCTCTCTCCTACAGCGCGGTCTCCAGATCCATTGATACCCCTTTCACGAATGCGGACAAGAGTACCGTCACACTGAAAGCACTCGCCCCGGAAAACAATGAGGAGATGGAATCCATACGAAGCGAGATCGTCCAGATCTCTCAAAAGCCGGAAAATAAAATCGATACGACTTTATCGAAAGCAAAGAGCTAAAAGAAAAGCGTGCCTGTCGTTTGGCTAACAAACGACAGACACGCTTTTTATGTTGCCGGGCGCTACTTCCCATGGGATCACGGCGATGGCAGCGGCTTTCCGTCGATCTATGCCCCGATATCCGAAGGTCGTATTTCGCCGTTTCATGAAACGGCAGGGACCACTCCCTACTCCTTGCTCTTCGCTTCGATCGCCGCCGTCTCTGCTTCTTCTGCCATGGCCTCCTTGGCTTCCTTGAGCGCCGCCTCTCTCACGGCCTCCTGCTTTTCCTTTTTCTTGGTGAAATGGGAGATGACCTCCGGGACCATGTTCAGCACCTTATCGATGGTGCCATTCGGCCCTGCATTCTTGATAGAGAAAAGCTCGACGCGTTCCCCCTTCATGATGAGGACGGCGGTCGGTGTCACCTTGCCGCCGCCGGCGCCCCCTACGGCATTCGTGCCCTGACTACCGGTACCGAAGCCGAAGGAAATATCCACAAAGGGCACGATGGTCGCATCGCCCAGATAGATGGGCTGTCCCACCACGGACTCGGTGGTGATCATCTTCTTGAAATCTTCAAAGATCTGCTTTCTAACTTCATCATCCATGGTTCTTTTCCTCTTTTCTGAAATGCCAGAACTCTCTGGCGGGTCTCGACAGGAGAAGCCTGCCGGCTATATAGATCATAGTCAAAGGAATGATCCGCCCCTTTGCCTCCCCCGACAGGGTATTCACGGGCTCCAGATAATTCCATCGGATCTCTTTTGTCTCTTGGGCAAGGAACGCCATCGCCATACCGCAGGCAATGCCCGTCGTCATAGGATCGCCTGTCCCAAAATCTCCCCGAATGCGGCACCTGCTTGGAAAGCTGTGCGACAGGAGATTTCCTGCCGCATGGAGGACACGCTCCGCGAGCCCATTTCCCATGGCGAAACGGATCTCTCGCCAAAGGGAGGCCCCCTTCTTCTCTTCTGCCTCACTCTCTGCTTGCCCCTCGGCAGCATCCGGCAGCCTCTCATGCACTTCTGCCTGTGCGAGCGCTTCTTCCATCCAGTCCGTTTCAGGCTCTTCTGCCATTTCCACTGGAGGCGAGGGCTCTTCCCTAGCAGGCGGAAGCTCGATCTCCTTCCTCCAAAGACCCAAAAGCACGGAGACCGACAGGGTGAGCCTCCAGCGCACGAGCGTCACGGTATAACGGATAGGGATCAGGAGAAGTATAAGAACAGCAGCGAGGAGAAAGGCAAGCATGCCTATGATCATAGGCCGTAGAGGCGCGCCAGGCTCTGGGCTGCCTCCTTCACCTCCCGCACCAGGTACGACGGAGAGAGCACCTTGACGAGCGGTGCCTTCTTCAGAGCCCAGGCTTTCATGGCGGCTTGGGGGAGCGTCACTTCCATGGTCACCTTATCCGGGCTCGCAGAAATGAGACGGGCCCTTTTGCCGAAATCCGTCTGAATGTCTGTCAGAAGGCGCACATCTGCCTCGAAGGTGATCTCTACGGGATTTCCTGTATAAATATCCCGATCTGCCACCAGAAGCTCATCGAGCTTCGCAGAGGCATCGGCGCCTGCGAGGCTTTTCTGTCCCCGCGCCGACGCAGAAAGGAGCATGATGTCCGCCATACGGTCTACGAAAAAATAGGAAATATCCTCCCGTCCTTCCACATTGCAGAGAAGACAGTACCGATCATCCGATGCGATCACCTGAAAAGGATGTACGATATAGCAGCGCGCCTCTCCTGACGGGCTCACACCGTGATGCCGTTTGCCGTCCACTTCATAGTGGTCATAATAAAAGGAGATCTGCCTCTTTTCGCAAAGTGCCTGCGAGAGCAGGACGAGCGTCTCCCTCACGTCCGGGAGATTCTGCGGAAGTGGCAGATTCCGTATGCCTTCCTTCCCATCCTCAAAAGAACGGCACTGTAGCCGCTTTAGCTTCTCTGCGAGCTGGCGGATCTGTCCCGCCGGAAGATGCGAGAAATAGAGGAGATCGATCACCGTCTTCAGATCCTGCGGCGAGAGCACATGATCCCAGTACCAGTCAAGCGAAAGCGGCGCTTCCTTCCCATTCACCATGCGCGGCACCTCGCGGCACATCACAGGCAGCCCCGCCTCCTTCAGGCGGAGCAGATTTCTGGATATAGACTTGCGGCTCACGACCATCCCATACTTGCTCTCCATAAGACGAAGAATGTCCTGCTGAGACAAAGGGTGATCCTTGTCCGACTCGCGCAAAAGGACCTGCACGATGCGGATGATAGAGAGCTTGCTGCCCGTCTCACTGCTTGCCATAGGATCACCTCCTTAGAAAAATGAGGGATGCGGATACGAAAAAGCCGGCGGTGGCACATCCCCGCTCACTTTCTCGAGAATACCCAGTCACTCACCGCCGAGCCGAAATTCGCGAGCGCAGCGAGGGCTGCTGCGAAGGGCGCTGCGTGAATCAGCCGATGCACGAGCCCCGCGATGGCGACGCCGCCCAAAAGATCCGTCGGATAATGCACACCGGCGAAAATACGGGAAAATGCAAGAAGCCCGGCAAAGGCCGCCATCAGCTGCGCCCCCGGCATGTGCATGCGGAGAAGCTCCATGACGACGATGGCCCCATTCATCGTGTGATTGCTGGGAAAAGATGCATTGGCCTTATGCCCGGTGAAATTCCAGATGCGCCAGTCGCATACAAAAGGCCTTCTCCGTCTCCACACCCTGCCGATGGCAAAGGAAAGGAGAGAGGCGACCACGATCCCCGCGAAGGACAGCACGCAGCAGAGCCTGCGCGCCTTCCGTCCTTCCCCGGGTGCAAACCAAAGGAGAAGTCCGTAGATCACAAAAGCCCAGTGTCCGTAGCGTGTGACAAGGTCCATGAACAGACTCGCCTTGCGCGAGACGGATGTGGCTTCATTCACCTTTCTTACGATATAAAGATCCGGATTCATCAGCTTCCTCCTTTGCTGCTTGTTGCTTCTCATTTTAGCATAAGGAGGGGGATTTGACAAAAGCGGGGACACGGGGAGGACAAGTAAAAAAGAGCCGCGCGGCCCTTTTGATATGATCCCCCTAAAGCAGACAAGGTAAATAACCAAACTGCTTTAGGGGGATTTTTTTATGGCTAAAAGGAAACATAGAGCAGATTGGATGCTTTCCGTGCTACGTGGCGAGGGTAGCGTTGACAACATCGTAGCAAAATACAACATTTCAAGCCGTTCCGTTCTC
>UMCK01013444.1_pt1 | contig 24479 bp, 18 predicted proteins | sample 1964121 | NCBI WGS metagenome assembly UMCK01 (sample SAMEA4835957, study PRJEB28245) | human gut metagenome | biome: gut microbiome; material: fecal sample | place: Denmark | collected 2008 | reverse complement strand
ATTTTTCAAGCCACATTCCCCTTTTGTCGGTATTTCACATACAAAAAATTTTAACACATTTATATTTTTGTGTCAATTCAGGTTGATTTGCAGACATAATAATGATAAAATAAATTAAGTTTATTTACGAAAGGAATTTGAAAATGACAAAAATTAAAAAGATTTCGGCAATTATGGTTGCCGCAGTTATTCTCTGCACATGCTTTTTAATGAGCGGTTGCGGCGGTGACACAGAGAGCAGTTCTTCTGGAAAAGCAACTTCTGCAGTTTCAAACGAAGAAACGACATCCGCAAGCACAGACACAACCGACTACAAATCAAGCTACACAGCTACTATTGATGTTAAAGACTACGGTAAAATTGAAGTTGAGCTTTATGAGGAGCTTGCTCCGATTACAGTCAAGAACTTTGTTGACCTTGCAAAAGACGGCTTTTATGACGGTCTTACTTTCCACAGAATTATTACCGGCTTTATGATTCAGGGCGGCGACCCAAAGGGTGACGGCACAGGCGGCAGTAAAAAAACAATCAAGGGCGAATTTGCTCAGAACGGTGTTGAAAACAACCTTTCACATACAAGAGGCGTTATCTCAATGGCTCGTTCAAATGATCCCGACAGTGCAAGCTCACAGTTCTTTATTGTTCAGGCTGACAGCACATATCTTGACGGTCAGTACGCTGCATTCGGCAAGGTAACAAAGGGTATGGATATTGTTGATAAAATCTGCAAGGACACACCTGTTACAGATTCAAACGGTACTGTTGAAAAGAAAAATCAGCCTGTTATCAACTCAATTAAGATTGAGGAAAAATAATGAACGGTATAACTGTTCTTGTTGATGCGGATGCCTGCCCTGTTGTAAAATCGGTTGAAAGGATTGCACAAAAGCACAATGTTCCCGTTGTGCTTTTATGTGACACAAACCATGTTCTAAAGTCAGATTACAGCGAGATAAAAATTATCGGTGCAGGTGCAGACGCAGTTGATTTGGCGCTTGTCAACCTTTGTAAAAAGGGCAACATTGCGGTAACTCAGGATTACGGAGTTGCGGCACTTGTGCTTGGAAAGGGTGCGTACTGTATTCATCAATCGGGAAAAATTTTCTCGGATGATAACATAGGCGGTCTGCTTATGGACAGACACCTTGCCAAAAAGGCGAGAATGTCAAACGGCAAGCATCACATTAAAGGACCGAAAAAGCGTACAAAACAAGATGACGAAAACTTTGAAAAAAGCTTTGAATCTTTGCTTGTGAAAGCGTTAAATAATTCTAATTAAGAATAATAATTTTTCGGCATATACTTGAAATGCACAGAAATGTGTGTTTCAATAATCATAGGCAAAATGATGTAAATAGTCCATTGGGCAAAACGAAACCCTCGAAGCTACCGACTTTGAGGGTTTATTCATAGGTTGGCTGTTGAAGTTACTATCTATCCAACCACTTGCAAATGTAGTAGGCAACTACACTTGCTCCAACAGATAGGAAAAAGGATATAAGCAACTCCAAGAAAGTCGCCTTCTTCCTGACGGAAAGAGTCAACAGCACAATCAGTGTATCACATTTGTTGAGATATATTTCAGCCAACCTTTACAAACAGAACACCCCGAAGAACTTAATCTTTGGGGTGTTTTATGTTTTACTGTAAGAATTTTTGCAGTCGCATACTTGGGCAAAACGATTCAAACTATCTTCCCGACCGCACCTAACAGCTATTAACTTTTCACTCCTCACTTCCAACGGTATCCGTTGGTTCGGTTGATTTGACTTTTTTCTGATAGGTGTCAATATTAAAAATGCCGAGATTCTGTTTCCATTTCAGGATTCGCTTTACGGATGCGTCAACCTGAGCTTCGGAAATTTCACCGTTTTGAACAGCCTCAAGAACTGCGGGATATTGGGTATCGACAGATGAACAACAGAGCAAATCGTTACCGCATTTTGCCGCTGTGACTGCCGCCGCTTCATCTCCCGTAAAATCCGTGATTGCGTCCATGATAAGGTCATCGGTCATAATTACACCGTCAAATTTGAATTCATTTCTGAGAATATCATGCACCTTTTGTGAAAGTGACGCAGGATATTCGCTGTCCATGCAATTAACTATGTTGTGTGAAACAAGAATACAGTCGGCACCGGACTCAATTCCCTGATAAAACGGTTTAAAATCCGTATTTTCAAATTCCGAATAGTCACGGTCATCGTATGCAATTCCCGTGTGTGTGTCGCTGTTATTGCCGTAACCGGGAAAATGCTTCAGAACCGTGCCGAGCTTTTTTGATTTGCTTGTTTCAACAACGGTTCGCACATATCTGTTTTCCATATCAACATCCGAGCTGAAAGAACGGTCATACATAAAGCCGTATTCATCCGAGGTCATATCGCACACGGGAGCCAGATTCACATTGATTCCAAGTGAAAGAAGCAAATCCGCTTTTTCTTCTGCATCCTGCTTGACAGCATCCCAACCGCCGTCTGCATAAGTATCTTTTGGAGAAAGAAACGGAGTTTCACGGAGATTTGGGTTACTGCTGACACGCACAACCGTTCCGCCCTCCTCATCAACGCCGATTAAAAGCGGAATATCCGCCTCGTTCTGATAGCTGTGAATATCGTCAACAACTTCATCTTTGGTTTTACCGTCAAAATCTCTGCCAAACAGGATGTAACCGCCGATATTGTACTCGCTGACCTGTTGCACAGCGTCTTCATCGGGACAGCGTACAAAAAACATCTGCCCCACCTTTTCTTCAAGCGTCATATCGGATATGAATTTATCAAGCTTTCGGTCATTAATTTCTTCGGCTGACATTGTTGTCGGCTGAACAGTCGTCTGCTCTGCAGGCTGTGATTTTTCGGACTGACTGCTGTTTTCGGCACAAGCCGTCATTACAAAAACCATACATAATGTAAGCAAAGCAAATGAAGTTATTTTTAATTTTCTGTTAAATATTTTCATAAACGCCTTACGCTTTCTGCATTTTAGTCAGCGCACTGCTTGTGACATATACAAGGCACCTTACCGTTACACCGTTTGCCGTGGTACATGATACTGTGGTTTTGCCCGTTTTGTTGGCTGTAATTTTTCCGCTGTTTTCATCAACAGACGCAACAGTCGGATCTGTTGACGAATAGGTTGTTGAACAGGTCGCCTCACCGTCTGCTACAGAAAGATTCAGCAAGCTTGAATTACCCTCTGAAAGTGAAATTTTATTTTTGCCAAAGCTAACCGCCATTGCAAGAAACTTTACATTCACATTCACATTTTTTGTTTTACCGTCAGATGTCGAAATCGTGATAACCGTATCGCCTATGCCCGTGGCAACAATATTGCCGTTTTCATCAACAGAGGCAACTGACGGGTTACTGCTTGAATAGCTGACATCTATATCTCCCCTCAACTCCGTAATTTCGCTGTTAAGGGTGTAACTTTCAAAAAGTCCCATAGAAATGTCACTTTTCGGCAAAACAAGTTCAGACTTGCTCTGTACTGTTTCGTTAAGCTTTTCGGCAACGATGGGACCGTATATCTTCATATTGGCATATGCAAGAGGGTGAATCCCATCGCCTTTTTTGGTTGTTGCATTATATCTAAAATACTGTGTTGTAATTTCCTCATTATCACCGGTAAGCTCTGTTTCTTCCGAAAGGTCAACATAGGGAATTTCCCACTTATCAAGTATATTTTTCATTAAAGACCAATACTGTGACTGTTTTATTCTTGTTGAGCAATTGTGACAGAGTACGAACAGCTTAATTGAGTCTTTATAATTCTTGTCAAGAAAATAGCAAATACTTTCCAACGCACCTGCTGTGGTGTATTCATTGTATTTTCCCGATTTATTATTTATATCGGTCATTGCGCCCATTTCAACGTTTTTGAACAGGTCATTAAAACCGCCGTCAAGCAGAATAACATCGTAACTGCCTTTCATTTCACGGACACGCTCAAGGATACTTCTGTGGTCTGTGCCGATAAAATCCTTTCTTATTGCAAGAGTTGTGCCGGGAGTGGCCTTGTTGGTCATTGTCATATTATATTTTTCGGCAACATAATTGCAGAAAGAATATGTTGAATTTCCCATTGTGTTCGTACCCGAACCGTAGGCAACGCTGTCGCCGTCACAATACATAGTTCTGCCCGAAAGGTAGTCGGGAGCAGAATACATAGCCTTTGCACACGGAAAAAGCTGTGCGTAAAATTCGTTGCCGACAGCCTGCAAAATAAGATTAACATCGTTTTCTGTGATTTTGCCGTCATCGTCAACATCGGCAGCCGTCAGTTCTTCCTCGGTCGGAACAGTGTCGATAAGGCTTTTGGCAAGCTTTGCATCAGCTGCCTCAACAGTTCCGTTGTTATTAACATCGCCGTAAATCACATTGCCCAACGAAACAAAGTTTAGCGAATTATCATTGCAATATTTTTCTGCGACAGTCCCCGAATAGCCTTCAAGAGTGAATAATGAATCGGTTGAATACTGCTGAGTGCTTATTGTCTGCTTACTGTAGGTGTCAAAAACGCCCTTTTTGGTTGAACAGCTTACCGCAAACGAATCATCGCAAATCTGAGTTACGGACATTGGAATGCTCACGGATTTGAGATTTTTACAATTCATAAACGCACCGTAGCCTACAGTTTTTAAACCAAAATTCAGGTTGATTTTTTCAAGGCTTTCACAACCGTAAAAAGCCCACCATTTGATATTTTTTACTGTGTTTGGAATTGTCACTTCCTTGATTTTGCCTGAATAAAAAGCCGTCCTGCCGATTGAGGTTACAGGCTTTGAATCAATGCTGTCGGGAACAGTCACGACTGCATTCTTGCCCGTATAACCGCAGATTTCGGCTGTGTTATCGTCAAGAATTCTGTATTTAAAGTTTTTGTATGTGTGTTCATCGGTTGCGGCAAAAACGGTTGTACCGACACCTGCAACTGATGAAACTATTATTACCGTTGAAAGTAAAAATGATAAAGTTTTTTTGAAATTTCTCATTAAATAGCTCCATAAATCATTATTCCTACATTTTACTACAAAATGCAACATTTTGTAAATAGGCAAACAACCTAAAATTACCAAAAATAAAAAAACAGAGGAACAACATTGAAAGCAATTCAAAGAATGCTCCGGTTAATCCTCTGTATCCTTTATATATTTTTTAAAAAATCAGCCTGCAAGCACAAGCGGAAGAACATCGTTACGGTCAATATGAAGAACAACCGAAACCTCGTCACAAACCATTTTTTCAGCTTCTTTAAGAAAACGCTCGTCAGTAATGTGAAGTCGTCTGCCCTTTTTGAGCTGGAGCTTACTGTGGAAGTGCATTCTCCTAATGAGCTCAACAAGCTTCATACAATCGCCGCCCGAAATAATCTCCTTGATTTTTTCACATCTTTCGGCTTTATTGTCAATCCATATTTCATTATCGGTTTTCTGTGACAAAATATCTTTAATTTCATCCGAAGAAAGGACAACACGCATTCTTGACACAAGCATTTCATTCTGAGTCGGAACAAAAAGCGTTGAAGAATCCGAGCAAACAGGTTTTAAAACATAGTATTCAATAGAATCCTTTCCGATTTTTTTCGTTGTAATTTCGGTAATCTCACAAACTCCGTTTGAGCCGTAAAGAACAATCTCGCCAATACTGTACATACTCTCACCATCCGTATAATCGCATCATCTTAAATCTCAGATAAACACTGAGTTCTTACAATATTATTGTACCACATTTTGCATAATTTTGTTATAGGCAAAATTACCGAATTTGACAATTTTTTCACTGTGGGAAATTAGTTGAATTACAACTATGTACAATTATGCCGAAATGGAAACCCGCCGAAAAGTGAAATGACCGACAACAAGCGTCGGTCATTTTCGGGGTATATTGGGTTATAGAAGGAATATATCAATATGAATGAACGAAATAAGCATTGAATACAGGCAGAAGAAAGAACTTTTCACGACTAATTTCAAAACTCCAAAACAAATTACCTAAAAACGAATCTGTTTCAATGCTTATTCCGTGGGCATCAACTTTAGCTTTATTGTACAACAAAAGAGTTTTAAATTCAATTGCATTTGCAACGGAATTAAATCTTTGATGTAAAATATCCTTTGGAATTTTTATCTAATTGTTACAAAAATAACAATCTCAACCTTTGCAGAACAAAATTCGCCATCTTTTAGGTGTAAGTATTGAAGCTATAAATATATATTTATATCCTTTTATTATTGCATTTATGTCAATTTATTATGATATTATCCAAGAATTTCGTCAGAAAGTTGTTCAAGCTGAGGAATATTTTCTTCTTTCATAGCAGAACGGATTGTCACAACAGTAGGACAAATTTCAACATTTTTCATTTCTTCAAGATATGTTCTCATTGTCTTTGCTGCCGAAGGAGCCCAAGAGCCGTTTTCAACCATAGCAACCTTTCTGTTCTTGTAGCCCTTGATTTTAAGGTGGTGCAGGAAATCGTTCATTATCGGGAACACGCCGCCGTCATAGCTCGGTGCGATAACAACCATTCTGCTGAAGCGGAATGCGTCCTCAATATCCTCGGCAAGGTCTGTGCGTGAAAGGTCAGCAATCGAAACCTTTTTGTCTGTTTTTGATTTGATGATTTCACAAAGCTTTTCGGCAGCCTTGGCTGTGTTGCCGTGAACCGAACAATATGCAATGAACACACCGTCGGTTTCAGGCTCATATTTGCTCCATGTATCGTAAAGACCGATGTACCAACCAAGATTTTCGTCAAGTACAGGACCGTGAAGCGGGCAGATTTTCCGAATATCAAGCTTTGCGGCTTTTTTGAGAAGATTCTGAACCTGAACACCGTACTTACCGCAGATATTGAAGTAATATCTTCTTGCCTCGCAAGCCCAATCGTCCTCCTGAGCGTCAAGTGCGCCGAATGTGCCGAAGCCGTCCGCTGAGAAAAGAACCTTTTCTGCACTTTCATATGAAACCATAACCTCAGGCCAATGAACCATGGGAGCCATTATGAATGTAAGCTTGTGCGAACCGAGTTCAAGTTCGTCACCCTCTTTGACTGTAACGGTTTTATCGGCAAAATCAAAATCCGGAAAAAACTGTGGGAGCATTGAAAAAGTCTTTGCATTACCAACAAGCTTCATTGACGGATATTTCTCGGAAACAACCTTAATATTTGACGCATGGTCGGGCTCAAGGTGGCTGATTACAAGATAATCGGGAGTTCTGCCGTTAAGCTCTCTGTCAAGATTTTCAAGCCATTCGTCAGTTTTTCTCTTGTCAACCGTATCCATAATTGCAACCTTTTCGTCAACAATAAGATATGAGTTGTAAGAAATTCCGTTGGGAACAAGATACTGACTTTCAAAAAGGTCGATTGTCTTGTCATCAACGCCAATGTATTTTATAGAATCGGAAATTTTAACCTGCATTGTATTCTCTCCTTTATAAATCTGTGTCCGTATTTGTCGGAAATTTTTGTTAAGTCAATTATACTATGTTATCAAGTTGAAATCAAGATGATTAGGATAATTTAAACACTATGCAAATTTTGTTCATGTGTCTGATTGTATATGAAATTATTTTGCTATTGATTTAAAAGAAAAGCGATGATATAATATTGTTAAAGAAAAATACAAACGGGTTGTTATTATGGAAGTAAAATATTCAAAAGCTGCACTCAAGTTCCTTGCAAAATCCGATAAAGCAACAGTTAATCGTATCAGAATTGGAATTGAGGGGTTAAAAATTAATCCTCCTAAAGGTGATATAAAATTAATGCAGGGATTTGATGACGGCAGACAACGATTAAGAATCGGTAAATACCGTATTATTTTTAAAAGGTTACTTGACGGTACTTATGAAATAATATATATTATGGATATAGGTTCTCGTGGAGATATTTATAAATGAAAGGAGTTGCCGTATATGAGTACGAAAACAGCTGAAATTGCTAAAATGATTGATATGCTTCCCGACAGTGACAAGGAACTTGCCTACGAATTGATTAGGAAACTTGTACTTGCTTGGGATCCTGACTACACAAAAGTTACCGAACAGGAGTATAAAGATATTACAGAAGCGGAAAACGGTGACTTTGTTTCCGAAGACGATATTGATTGGGATAATCTTTCAAGATATGCAAACTAAATAATTACATTAATTTAGCGGTGGCATTGACCACCGCTTTTTATTTTAGTTTTTAATATTTTGAGTGTATGACATTTACCCAGCAAAGCATAATTTTCCACTTTCAATTTTCAATTAACAAAACAGTCCCTTTCAATGCATTTGCAAATTGAAAGGGACTGATTGTATAAATATTAAAAAGTATTAGATTTCAGATTACAAAATTACTTTCTGTTGTTTCTGTTAAAGCCGCCTCTGCGGTCATTGTGAGGTCTGCGTGGACGAGCTGCTCTTTCTGCGTCAATGTCGTTTTCGGGAACAAGACCGTCAACATCAATAAGAACCTGACGGCGAGAGAGGTTAAGTCTGCCCTTATCGTCAATTTCCATTACCTTAACACGGATGATGTCGCCTACATTAACAACATCTGTTACATTCTCTGTACGCTTAACATCAAGCTGAGAAATGTGAACAAGACCTTCCTTACCCGGAGCGATTTCAACGAAAGCACCGAAGTCCATAATACGGGTAACCTTACCGAGGTACATTGCACCCGGCTCAGGATCAACAGCGATTGTGTTGATGATTTCGATTGCACGCTTACACTTGTCGGAATCAATACCCGAAACAAATACCTGTCCGAGTTCACCGTCTTCCTCAATGTCAACCTTAACTTCGCATTCAGCCTGAATTTCCTTGATAACCTTACCGCTCTTACCGATAACCTCGCTGATTTTGTCAGCAGGAATTGTTGTCGTAAACATCTTGGGAGCGTACTTTGAAAGCTCTTTTCTCGGCTCTGCAATAGCCTTGAGCATTACTTCATCAAGAATGTAGTTACGAGCCTTGTGGGTCTTGGCAAGAGCCTCTTTAACCATTTCGGGAGTAAGACCGCTGATTTTGAGGTCCATCTGAATAGCTGTGATACCGTCATGTGTACCTGCTACCTTAAAGTCCATATCACCGAAGAAGTCCTCAAGGCCCTGAATATCAACCATTGTCATCCAACGGTCGCCCTCTGTGATAAGACCGCATGAGATACCTGCAACAGGAGCCTTAATCGGAACACCTGCGTCCATAAGAGCAAGAGTTGAACCACAGATTGAGCCCTGTGAAGTTGAACCGTTTGAAGAAAGAACTTCCGAAACAAGGCGAAGTGCATACGGGAATTCTTCTACCGAAGGAATTACAGGAACGAGTGCTCTTTCTGCAAGAGCACCGTGACCGATTTCTCTTCTGCCCGGACCACGGCTTGGCTTTGTTTCGCCGACTGAGTAGCTTGGGAAGTTGTAGTGGTGGATATATCTCTTTTCTGTTTCACCGTCAATGCCGTCAAGGAGCTGTTTGTCGGAAACAGGACCGAGTGTTGCGATTGTGAGAACCTGAGTCTGTCCTCTTGTGAACATACCCGAACCGTGAACTCTCGGAATTACGCCAACCTCTGATGCGAGAGGACGGATATCGTCCATTCCTCTGCCGTCAACACGCTTCTGCTCATCGAGTAACCAACGGCGAACAATGAACTTCTGTGTCTTATAAAGGCACTCGTCAATGAGAGCTTCGCTTTCCGGATAAATCTCGTCAAATTTTTCATGAACTGCCTCATAGATAGGCTTGAGTCTTTCGTCACGAATTCTCTTATCATCTGTATCAAGAGCAACCTTAACATCTTCTTCTGCAAATGCCTTGATTGCCTCAAACATATCATGGTCGGGTTCAAGACTTGCAAACTCAAACTTAGGCTTGCCGATTTCAGCCTTGATTTCCTCAATAAAGCTGATAATCTTCTGGTTAGCCTCGTGACCTGCCATAATAGCGTTGTACATATCGTCATCAGATACGCAGTTTGCACCTGCCTCGATCATAGCAATTCTTGAGCTTGTTGAGGCAACTGTTGTTGCCATCTGAGAAACCTTTCTCTGTTCCTCTGTCGGGTTAATGATGTACTCACCGTCAATCATACCTACAGAACAACCCGAGATAGGTCCGTTCCACGGAACATCAGAAATTGAAATTGCGATTGAAGCACCAATCATGGCAACAATTTCAGGCTGACAGTCGGGATCAACGCTCATAACCGTACAAACGATTGAAACATCGTTTCTCATGCTCTTGTCAAAAAGAGGACGGATAGGACGGTCGATTACACGGCTTGTGAGGATAGCCTTTTCCGAAGGTCTGCCCTCTCTCTTGAGGTAAGAACCGGGGATTTTGCCTACTGCGTACATCTTTTCTTCATAGTCAACCGAAAGCGGGAAGAAATCAACGCCCTCTCTTGGCTTTTCTGATGCTGTAACAGCAACATGAACTGTTGTGTCGCCGTAGTGAACAAGACACGCACCGTTTGCAAGCTGTGTCATCTTGCCTGTTTCAACCTTTAAAGGTCTGCCGGCAAATTCTGTTTCAAATACTCTGTATTTGTCGAATGTCATAAGTCGATTCATTTTAGTAAAATCCTTTCCGAAACATAAGTTTCACATTTTAAATAAAGTTCAAATTTATTCAAACGGGATTTTACGCCGATTTAGCAATAAAACCATTAAACAAAACTTACAAACACACAAAAGCATATGTTATTTAATCGTTTTACCGCTAAAAAACAGCAAATAAAAATCCCGCAGAAAATCGAATTTAGGGCAAGCTTTCGCTTGCCCTTGTGTACTTAAAAAATTACTTACGGATACCGAGTCTTGCAATGATAGAACGATATCTCTCAATGTCTACCTTTGTGAGGTAAGCGAGAAGGCTTCTTCTCTGACCAACCATCTTGAGAAGACCTCTTCTGCTGTGGTGATCCTTTTTGTGAACCTTGAGGTGCTCGGTAAGGTCATTGATTCTCTTTGTAAGAAGAGCAATCTGAACCTCCGGAGAACCTGTGTCGCCTTCGTGAGTTGCGTACTCAGCCATGATAGCCTGCTTTTCTTCTTTAAGCATTAAAAATTCCACCTTTCAAAAATAGTCGCCAACATCTCAGGGCAGGGCTGTGAAAATCCGACAAACGGCATACTCCCTGTTCCGAGACACGGTCATCTGTTTTATATTATCACAATCAAAGTCAAAAGTAAAGTGTTTTTTACAAAATCTTCTTTGCTTTTTCATTGTAGAGCATATCTATATATTCACAAATTTTCTTCTGATCTTCTTTAGACATTGAGCGATATCTTGCAATGATTGCTCTTTCGGAAAGAGTCAGTACATTGAGCGTCATGTCACCGTCGGCAACTCTTCTTTCAAAATAATCTCTGTTGTCAAGAATTGCGTTATAATCGATACCGAACATTTTAACGATTTTTCCGAGAAGCTCGTGGCTTGGTTCGGAAACTCCCGTTTCATATTTTGTATAAGTTGTTCTGTTTATCTTTAATGCGTCCGCAACCTGCTGTTGGGTAAGTCCGCACTGAATTCTGTAATAACGCATTCTGAGTCCTACCGAAGCGTCGATATTACTGCACTTTCTTTTGGGCATCTTCTGCACATCCTATCACATAAAAGTATTTCCGCTTTGCACACTGCGATTCAATTATAATACTTTTAAATAAAATATTCCACAAATGTGATAACACTTCACTAAACAAAAATCGGCATGATTTTTGTGCATTATTTTGTATTCATAAATATTTTTTTGATGAATTATACCTGCATCTATTATTATTGATTCGTAAAACTTTTATGCCTCTCTTTCGGTTTTTGTAAACCTCTTTTTCAAATTTGGTATTGAAATCTTTAAATTTTTGATGTATAATCATGTAGCGGAAGTTAGTGTGTATGTTTTTATGCAATTTCTGCGTTCTGTATTTTTGCTTTATTACAGCCGAACAACCGAAAAATTAAACGCTGGAGTAGCGCAGTTGGTAGCGCAACTGATTCGTAATCAGTAGGTCGAGGGTTCAAGTCCCTTCTTCAGCTCCATAACAAAAACCGCATCAGAAAGCCGTTTTCAGGCTATTTGGTGCGGTTTTTATTTGTTTATTTTTACCGTAAAATATTGCGAAATATTGCATAATATTGCTTAAATATTAGTCAAATGTCAGTCAAAAAGCAGCAATCACATCAATCACACATATATGCCTAACACATTATGCATATAAAACTAAAAGCACCCTGCATTTTGCAAAGTGCTTTAAAAATTACTCTTTCGTATTCGTTTTAGCCGGATTTTTAATCATTCTGCCGTTGACGAAAATGTAGTCATCATCGGAGTTTGCGTTTTCGACTGCTTCGGTTTCACGCTGAACTTCTTCTTCCGTGAGGACATACTGCACATTATCACCTGTAAAATAACCGACAGACTCCTGCACGCCTTTTGCGATTACGGATACTATTATATAGGTTGCAATCATCGGGTAGAAAATTACCGAGAGAGCAACTGCAACAACAAGCATTGCGCCCTTTGCATAGATTACTGCGAGGAATACTGCGAATGAAACTATTACGACAAGCACAAGTGCTACAATATTTCTGAGAATTTTACCGAAAATCAACAGGAGTGAATTTTTATAAATGTCACGGAGTCTGAGGTCATAGGTAATTGTTAGCATGGGTACATAGAACAGCATAATCAGCATTGCAATTGAGAACACTATATATATGGTAAAGACAGAGCCGTAGACTATGTCTGTCTGAGCAAGTGTTCCGTAATAGAGAATTGCAAAAAACGAACATGCTACTATGAGGTAAGCGACAAATCCGTTGAAGATTGATTTTTTCAGATTTTCACGAAATGCCTGTACAAAAGTTTTGAAAACATTTACATCCTCTTTTTCAACCGAAATTTTGCGGATTACCATTACAAGTCCGGAATAGAACGGCATTGCGGGAATTATACCCAAGCTCCATAATATTACATTGTTGAATCCGGACAGAAAGCTTATGAGAATGAATATTCCGGAAAATACGGCAAACGGAATTGAGTACATCAATCCCGCAAATAACAGCTTAGGAAATCGGGTGAAAAATCGTGCAAGTGATGATTGATTGAAATTTTTCATAATTGCTAAATTAACCTTCTTAAAAAACAAATTTGACATAATTTTAGCACAAAGCACTTGTCATTTTCAATAGAATGACCATATTTGACAGGTTACAATATTGTAACTTTAATGTTACTTTAATATTTCTTATTTGACAAATAAGTCAAAAAACTCAGATAATATGCGGTTGTTTTTTGTTTGATTTTGAAATTACATTTGGTCAACACCTTCGTTTTGACTAATCACAGAGAAATTTTTTAAAAAAATCTATTGTATTTTCATAAATAGTGTGTTATGATTGTGGCAATAGAGAGAACACAGAATGTTGTTCTCTCGCCAATATCCGGGTTTAGCGGATAAATATTTTTAATTAAGGTGAAAGCTATGAAAAAATCAACAATCAAAAGAGCTGCAGCTCTTGCAGTTGCAGGTATGATGACTGCTACTGCTCTTGCAGGCTGCGGCGGTTCTTCATCATCAGGTTCATCAAAAGATGATTCAAGTGCAGCAGGCAACGCAAAAAACGGTAAAGTTTACTATCTTAACTTTAAGCCTGAGCAGGACAAGGATTGGCAGGCTCTTGCTAAGAAGTACACGGACGAAACAGGTGTTGAGGTAACTGTTAAGACAGCTGCCGAGGGTACTTATGAGTCAACACTTACAGCAGAGATGGACAAGGATAACGCTCCTACACTCTTCCAGGTTAACGGTCCTGTCGGTCTTGCTAACTGGAAAGACTATTGTGCAGACCTCAGCTCATCAGAAATTTACAATCAGCTTACTTCAAAGGATTATGCACTTGAAGAGGACGGCAAGGTTTACGGTATTGCTTATGTAATTGAAACATACGGCATTATCTACAACAAGACTCTTCTCCAGAAGTATTGCGATTCTGACTTTGCTTCGGTTAAGAAAATTGAGGACATCAACAGCTTTGAGAAGTTAAAGACTGTTGCCGATGAAATCCAGAAGAATAAGGATAAACTCGGCGTTAAGGGTGCGTTCACATCAGCAGGTATGGATTCTTCATCTGACTGGAGATTCAAAACTCACCTTGCTAACCTTCCTATCTACTTTGAGTACAAGGATAAGGGCATCAAATCAACAGACGCTATCGAGGGTAAATACCTTGAAAACTATAAGAACATCTGGGATCTCTACATCACAGATTCAACATGTGATCCTGCAGACCTCGCAAGCAAGAAGGGTACAGACGCTGAAACTGAGTTCACATCAGGCGAAGCAGTATTCTTCCAGAACGGCAGCTGGGAATATTCAACAGTTACCAAGGCAGGTATGAAGGACGACGAACTCGGCATGCTCCCGATTTACATCGGCGTAGGCGATGAAGCTAATCAGGGTCTTTGCACAGGTTCAGAGAACTACTGGTGTGTAAACAACAAGGCAAGTGCTGACGATCAGGCAGCTACTCTTGAATTCTTGAACTGGTGTGTAACAAACAAAACAGGTACATCTGCTCTTGCTGACGATATGGGATTTGTAATTCCTTTCAAGAATGCTAAGGAAGCAACCAATGTATTTGTTAAGATTGATAACGAGCTCACAGCAGCAGGCAAAACTCCGGTAAGCTGGAACTTCACAACAATGCCAAGTGAAGATTGGAAAAACGGTGTTGGCACAGCTCTTACACAGTATGCAGCAGGTACAGGCGACTGGGACGCTGTTAAGACTGCATTTGTACAGGGTTGGAAAACAGAATATGCAAAGGCTAACGGCTGATTGTAAAATTTCTGTTTTAATTTAACAGGTTCGGTAGGGGGGCGGCATTCCGCCCCCCTTTCTTATGAACGGAAAGGCAAAATATTATGTTTAGAAAACCTAAAAGAAAAATTTATTTTCTTATATTTGTTCTTCCTACTCTTGCTGCTTTCCTTATAGGTTTTGTATATCCGTTCTTTAACGGCATTTACCTTTCATTCTGTAAATTCAGAACAACAAGCGACGCAGTATTCATTGGGTTCGGAAACTATGTCAAAGCCTTTCAGAATGAGGGCTTTTTACATTCATTCTGGTTTACGGTACTGTTTGTTATAGTATCAGTTATACTCATTAACCTCATTGCGTTTTTTGTGGCATATGCACTCACGCTCGGAATCAGGGGTTCAAATGTATTCAGAACTGTTTTCTTTGTCCCTAACCTTGTAGGCGGTATTATTCTCGGCTACATCTGGCAGTACATTTTTAACGGTATTCTTCAGTATTACGGAACAAACCTTGCGCTTAACGCAAACTTCGGCTTCTGGGGACTTGTAATTCTTATGTGCTGGCAACAGGCAGGTTATATGATGATTATTTACATTGCCGGTTTCCAGAGCGTACCTCATGATCTTTATGAGGCGGCTAAAATTGACGGCGCAGGCAAAAAACAGTTGCTTACAAATGTAACATTGCCGATGATGATGCCTTCCATCACAATCTGCACATTCCTTACACTTACAAACTCATTTAAGCTGTTCGACCAGAACCTTGCCCTCACAGGCGGTGCTCCGGGTATTGTATCACAGGGAAGCGGTACAATGGTTTATCAGACGGAAATGATGGCTCTCAATATTTACAATACATTCTATGCAAACCAGAATTCTCGTGGCGTAGGTCAGGCTGAGGGCGTTATCTTCTTCGTAATTGTTGTTATCATTGCCCTTATTCAGCTTTACTTCACAAGAAGAAAGGAGGTTCAGCAGTAATGGCAAAAGTTGCAGCAAAGGCTAAGGATAGGCCTGTAAAGAAAAAACAAACCGTAGGAATGAAAATTTTAACAATTCTCTTCTCTATTGTGTCAGTATTCTATGTTGCTCCCGTTTTCATTGTACTGATGAACTCCTTTAAGAGCAATGCGGCAATCAGCCGTGCAATCTTTGAATTTCCGAATGCAAACAGTTTTCAGGGCTTTCAAAGCTATATGACAGGTATGTTCCACGGCAACTATCCGTTCTGGAAGTCAATTGTATGGAGCTTCTTCATTACAATCGGCGGTGTTGTGCTTATTCTTTTCTGCACATCAATGTGTGCGTGGTACTTGCAGCGTTCAAATTCTCGTATATGCAAAATCATCTACTATTTCTGCATTTTCTCAATGGTTATTCCTTTCCAGATGGTAATGTTTACCCTCTCAAAGACAGCCGACAGTCTCAAGCTTACAACTCCGTGGGGTATTTTGATTATATACCTCGGATTCGGAGCAGGACTTGCGGTATTTATGTTCTCGGGATTTGTTAAATCAATTCCTGTTGAAATTGAGGAAGCCGCCGATGTTGACGGAGCAGGTCCTTTGAGAACATTCTTCGGTATTGTTCTTCCGATTATGAAACCTACTTTTATTTCGGTTGCAATCCTTGAAACAATGTGGATTTGGAACGACTACCTTCTCCCCTATCTTATTCTTGATATGGATTACAAAACTATTCCGATTCACATTCAGTATCTTAACGGCAGTTACGGTCATACGGACACAAGTGCTATTATGGCGCTTATCGTTCTGAGCATCGTTCCGATTATTATTTTCTACTTTGCCTGTCAGAAATACATCATCGAGGGTGTTGTTTCAGGTGCTGTAAAAGGTTAATCTTTCTTTCATTTTATTTTCAAAAGACGGCTGTGTACATTATGCTACACAGCCGTTTTTTTCTCTCGTGTTTTTTCTCTCGTGTAGACAGTTTGTATAATGAAAAACAAATCATCTACACGAACAAGAAAAGTCGGCTCGCCGTGCGGGCGCATGATATCCGCCCATACATTTAAACGCAACTTCTATATATACAAAAACAATCGGGCGACAATGATTTGCATTTTGCAAACTGTCTGCCCGACCACAATTTTACATTTTCAATTTTCAACTTTCAATTTTAAAAAAACTTCCGCTCGGACATAATATGTTTTTTGATATTACAAACTATCTACACGAACAGGGTTCGGTGGCTCGCCGTGTATGATTGTTCTTTAATAGAATTATACTGCATACAAAAAATCGGGCAATCGTGATGACTGCCCGATATGCGGAAATTTTATGTGTTAACTTTTACCGTAAAAATCAGATTGACTGAAGAACAGGCTCACCGTTTTCGGCTGTAAGGTGCATTGCAGTAACACCGCCTGCACCTGCCTCAATCATTGCGTTTGCAATTTTCTCCTCAACCTCTCTGCGAATTGTGTTTCTGAGGTCACGAGCACCGCTTGCACCGTCGCATGACTTTTCTGCAAGGAGCTGACAAACCTTTTCGTCAAATGTGAATTTGATGTGCTTTTCCTCGAGAGTCGGTACATACTCAGAGAGCATAAGGTCTGCAATCTTTACAAAATCGTCCTTTTTAAGGCTGTTGAATACGATAAACTCGTCAACTCTTGCGATAAATTCGGGACGGAGGAACTCGGAAAGTGCCTTCATAACCTTTTCTTTTGAGGCATCTTCTTCAGTCTTACCAAAGCCTAATGCGCTGTCCTTTGATGCAGAACCGGCATTTGATGTCATAATGATAACAGTATTTTCAAAGTTTACTGTTCTGCCGTGAGCGTCTGTAACTCTGCCCTCGTCAAGAATTTGGAGCAAAATATTGAGAACATCGGGATGAGCCTTTTCGATTTCATCAAAGAGGAGAACCGAATAAGGTCTGCGGCGAACTTTCTCCGTTACCTGTCCTGCCTCATCGTAACCGACATATCCGGGCGGTGAACCGATAATTTTAGAAACCGAATGTTTCTCCATAAATTCACTCATATCAAGTCTGATGAGAGTTTCGGGAGTATCGAAAAGTTCCTTGCTGAGAACCTTTACAAGCTCTGTTTTACCGACACCTGTAGGACCTACAAAGATGAACGATGCAGGTCTGCGGCGAGGTGAAATCTGAACTCTGCTTCTTCTGATTGCAGATGCAAGAGCCTTTACAGCCTCGTCCTGACCGATAATTTTCTTTTTAAGCTCGTTCTCAAGGTCAGCAAGCTTTGAAAGCTCATTTTCCTTGATTCTTGATGCGGGGATGCCTGTCCAGAGTTCGATTACCTTGGCGATATCCTCCTCTGTAACCTTTGAAACGAGAGTTTCGGGGTCAATTTCTTTAAGGTCGCTGTCAATTCTTGCAAGGCTTGTGTTGACCTCGGCAAGCTGTTCGTAGTTTACCTCATCGGCATTTGTAAGAGCGTCCTTTCTGATGAGAAGCTTCTGTCTTTCGTCCTCAAGCTTATCGTGACGCTCCATGTTTTTATTGCGGAGAGCGGCACAGGCACAGCTTTCATCAAGAAGGTCGATTGCTTTGTCGGGAAGAAAACGGTCTGTTATGTATCTTTCGGAAAGGACAACCGTCTTGCGAACGATATCATCGTCAACAATTACACGGTGATGTGCCTCATAATAGCCTTTTACGCCTGCGATAACATCAATTGACTGAGCAATTGTAGGCTCGCCGACCTTTACGGGCTGAAATCTTCTTTCAAGAGCAGAATCCTTTTCGATATATTTTCTGTATTCGTTGAATGTTGTAGCACCGATAACCTGAACTTCGCCCCTTGAAAGAGCCGGTTTGAGGATATTTGCGGCATTCATTGTACCCTCGTTGTCACCTGTGCCGACAAGGCTGTGAACCTCATCAATAAAGAGAATTATGTTGCCGTTCTCCTTGATTTCGGAAACAAGTCCTTTGATTCTGCTTTCAAACTGACCTCTGAACTGAGTACCTGCAACAAGTGATGTGAGGTCAAGAAGCTGAATTTCCTTGTTTTTAAGTCTTTGAGGAACATTTCCTGCGGCAATGCGGAGAGCAAGCCCCTCTGCAATAGCGGTTTTACCTACACCGGGTTCACCAATAAGGCAAGGATTGTTCTTTGTTCTTCTTGAAAGAATCTGAATTACACGCTCAATCTCACTGTCTCTGCCGACAATGCGGTCGATTTTGCCCTCTCTCGCCTTGCGTGTGAGGTCTTCACAGTAAAGATTGATGTGCTTTCTGTTCTTTTCTTTTTTCTCTTTTTTGCCCTTTTTATTGTTATCCTGATTTGTCGCATTGTTGTTCTGTCCGCCGAACATACTGTTGAAAAATGCAGGGAATGCAGGTGCACCGTGTGAGAAATCATCATCCTCACTGCCGTCACCGTCTTTAGAAAAATCGCCCATCTGCTCGGCAAGGTTATCCGCACCAAGCTGTTCCATAAGCTGTGACATATCGCCGTCACCCATACTGTTCATGAGGGTATTCATCTGATCCTGAACATTTTCAAGGTCCTCGTCCGAGATACCCATTTTGCTGATAAGATCCTCAACCGGCTTGATTCCAAGCTCTTTTGCACAGGTAAGGCAATAACCTGCCGTTGGGGCGTCTTTGGAATTATTATTTGAAACGAAAACAACCGCAGGCCGTTTTCCGCATCTTGTACAAAGCATAGCATACTCCTTTTTAGGACACCAAATTGCACATTTGCTGTCATGGTAATATAAGAATTATACAACTGTTTAACAAATAATTCAATATTTATTTGTCGGAATTTATTTATTTTTAATGTCAGCTGTCTTTTTAAGTGATTCGTTGTACTCCTTAATCATTGCAAAATAGATTTTGCCGTAACGATACAAAGCGTATAGCATGGATGCGGCTGTAACCGAAAGCAATATCAGATCAAGCACCATATTTTCGTAGGCAAAAAAGGCCTTGAGAAATACGATAAGACATACGGAAAAGTAGAAAATGATTGTTCCGACCTTTCCGTACCAATTTGCAGAAGGCGGAGTGAGTCTTTTTTTGATTAAATCTGCACCGCCGAGGAGCATAATAAGGTCTTTGACCAGAAGTGTTACAAGAATCGGAAGAACCATAGGCACATAAATCACCATACAGATAACGACCGCAAAAAGCGTTACCTTGTCTGCAATGGGATCAAGGATTTTTCCGAGAGGAGTTACCTGATTGAGTTTTCTGGCAGCCATTCCGTCAAAGCAATCGGAAAGTCCCGACAAACCTATACATATTGCCGCATATATATACTGTTCCGCAAGGAAAAAATATACGAACGGGATTATAAGCACAAATCTTACATAAGTTATAATATTAGGTATAGTAACCAAATCGGATTTTTTAAAGCTCCACACATCTTTTTCTTTTTCCATTACTGTTCCCTCCTGTTTCTTCATTCAGACTGCAACGCTGAAAAATTTAAAAACAGCACCCGAAATCATCGGGTTATTAAGCATTTCGGGATTTGAAAACTCAAGCACTCCCGAAAAGATATTAACGGCAAAAAACACAAGGATTGCCGCCTCCGCAAGTCCCAATACACCGCCGAGAAGCTTATTAATCTGTTTCACCACGGGTATTTTGAACACTCTTGCAAGTTTTTTAACAAGAATTTTTATAATTATAAAGATAATTATTGATATAACTACACCGATAACCAAGCGGAACATTCCTGTGATAACCGGCTGAATAAGATTTTCCACCGAAGTTGACACCGCCGCTGCGGCAGAGTTCGGAACCTGAAAATCATTTGTATAGACACTTGAATCCAATCCAAAAATTGAAAGGAAAAATCCGAGCATTCCCATAACCCAGTTTGGCAAAGCCGAAAAACTATTTGCAATGGCTGAGTTGATGCCCTGAGTGTCAATCATTTGTTGCAGATTTGTTGTTAAGGTCTGCTGAACAAATGCCGTATAAACCCACGATGCAAGAAAATTTGAAATGTGATATACAAGAAAGCCCGTAAGAGCCACACCTGCAACATTGAGAATTGTAATTGCTATGCCACGCTTGAAATCAATAAAAAACAAAAGCGCAAACACGGCAATAATAATTATATCTGCAACCAAATTTATTACTCCTGTTTTGAAGTTTGAGCGGTATCGTCGCTCGATACACTGTCAAGGTCAATAAACCTAATTTGATTTACGCTGAGAATGTAAGCGGTGTAGTCCGAGGCAAGCACAATCTTTTTTGAACCGGTTCCCGAATTTGTCGAATAAAGCAAATCGCCATTTTGATTATAACCGTAAACAACATTTCCGTCAAGGATTGCAACCGTACCCTTGTAGACAGAAAGCGAATCGGCTTTGTGTTCGGTATTTATTGTGTACTGTGCCTCGCCGTTACTGTTATAGCTTATGAGAGCAACACTTCTTCCGTCACCGCTCCTTGAAAGAGCCATTGTATAGGTTGATGTATCTGTGTTAAAGCAGTAATTTGAAAGAGTTTTGTCCTCATAGCTTACTGTTTTGTAATTCTTTTCACCTTTTTTAACAATATAGCTTGCCTGTGAGCCCACAAGAACCGCCGTATCTGAGGTCAGATACTTGCAATCAAGCACGCTGTCACCTGAAATTTTGTAGGTTGAAACAGGCTTTTCCTGTGAAAAATCAAGCACATAAACGCCCGTTACCGCTGAACCCTTATCACTTGACACACCTGCGGCAACGCAACCGGAGCCGTCCTTGTTAATTGCTACCGATGTTATATAATACTCCGAAAAAGAATATTTGTAAATTCTGTTATTATTTTTGCTGTAGGCATACAGCGTTGTAAGATAACCGTTGTCCTCGGTAACAAGACAGTATGTACCGTTTGAGGCAACATCACCTGTGTATATTTTATTTTCGGCATTGCCTGAGTAAAGCGTTTCGTCAAAACTGCTTATCTCATAGCTTGCACTGCCGATTCCGTATGTGAGAAATCTGTTTTCATTGTTTTTCATTACGGGATTTGAATGTGTAAGCTGAAGTCGTGCAACCTCTGTACCAGAATTTGTAAGGGTTACGAACGAGGTGTCCGACGCATACACGGCATGTCCCTGTGACACTGCAAAGTTGCCAGATGAAACCTCGGAACCGATAATGTCAACGGGATAGCCGTGACCGGCATTTCCGAGTACATCATAAGTCCACCAGTTTGAGATATTCTCCCATGTGAGCTTGTCACGGTTTGCAAAGGCAAAAACTATAAGTCCTGCAGCAATGGCAATACACGCACCGAGTACGATTTTCTTGACAGCCTGCGGCGACATTTCGGTTTTTTCCTGTTCATAATCGTCAAGAGGCATATCCTCATAGCTCATTACATCTCTGTCGGTTTTATGTGTCTTTCGTTTTGAATAATGTCCTTTAAATTTTTTAAACATCAGCGTTCACTCCTTTTTGTGAACTGTTGTCATTTTCATAATTCACACGATTCAGGTACAATCCACAAGCCTGTGCGGTGGGACCCGAATATTTTCTGTTTTTCTTTTCTATAATGGAGGGAATTTCATCGGGAGCAATTTTACCCTGTTGAATCCTGAGAAGTGTTCCCACCATAATACGAACCATATTGTACAAAAAGCCGTCAGCCTCAACCTTCATTGTAACAAGGTCGCCCTCACGGGTTACCGAAAAGGCTTTTACATTTCTGGTCATATCCCCTTTTTCACGGTTATCAAGCGTGCAAAAGGAAGTGAAATCGTGTCTGCCGACATATGCCTGAGCGGCTTTGTCAAGCAGATTTTCGTCAATTTTGTATCTGTAATGAAGTGCGTATCCGTCAAGAAACGGATTTCGCACCTCGCTGTTCCAGATTTTGTAGATATATTCCTTGCTTGTGCAGGAATAGCGGGCGTGAAAATCGGGTGCAACCTCTTTGCAGTCAAGAACCGCAATGCTTAGCGGCAGCCAGCGGTTAAGCGCCGCCTTGAGCCTTTCGGGCTTTATGGGATGCTCTGTTTTAAGGCTGATGCAGTACATATTTGCGTGAACTCCGCTGTCTGTGCGACTGCATCCCTTTACATCAAAGTCATTGCCGATAATCTTTGAAAGAGCAGTTTGAAAAGCCTCCTGAACCGTCATTGCGTTCTGCTGAATCTGCCAGCCGTGGAACTTTTTTCCGTCATATGAAATTGTGAGAAGAAGATTTCTTAAACTGCCGCAGGCAGGAATATGTTGCATAAAATCACTCCGCCGATTAGAAGTGCGACCATTACAAAAGATACATAGTCACGCTTTGCCATATGAATAGTTTTCATTCGTGTTCTTCCTGTTCCGCCACGGTAGCAACGGCACTCCATAGCTGTTGCAAGCTCATAGGCTCTTCTGAATGCCGAAACAAAAAGTGGAATAAGAATAGGGATAAACGCCTTTACCCTCTGAATAATATTACCCGACTCCATATCGGCACCTCGTGCCTTTTGAGCCTGAGTAATTTTGTCGGTTTCTTCAAGAAGTGTGGGAACAAATCTTAAAGCAAGCGACATCATCATTGCAATCTCGTGAACGGGAAAGTGCAGTTTTGCAAGCGGCTTCATCAGTCTTTCGATTGCGTCCGTAAGCTCTGTCGGAGAGGTTGTGAATGTAAGACATGAGCTTGCAAGGATAAGACAGATGATTCTTACCGAAACAAAAATTGCTCTGTTAATGCCGTTTAAGGTAATTTTGAAAATTCCCCATTGTACAAGCGGATCACCCGAACCGTAGAACACATTGAGAATTGAGGTTACTATTATAATAAATATAATTACTTTCATGCTTTTGAAATAGAACTTTGCAGGCACCTTGCTTGCCGCAACAAAAAGTGCGGTAAAAAGCACAACAAGCGCAAGCGAAGCATAATTAAAAGTACAGAAAATAATTACGAGAAATCCGACAAGCATAATCAGCTTTGCACGGGGATCACATTTGTGGATTACGCTGTTCGCAGGAAAATACTGACCGAACGCAACATCTCTTACCATATTTTACCCTCCTTGTCAAGCAGTGAGGAAATACAGTCCATTGCCTCATCAACAGTAAGTATTCCTTCGGGAACATTAAAACCTTTTTCACGCAGTTCAAGCATAATCTTTGTTATCTGCGGTACTCGAAGTCCTATTTTTTCAAGCTCTCGTCCCTTTGAGAAAACTTCTTTCGTCTTATCAAACATAACGAGGTTTGACTTGTTCATAACGATTATCTTATCGGCAACCCTTGCAATGTCTTCCATGCTGTGGGATACAAGGATAACGGTGTTTTTGCGTTCCTTGTGATACTGCACAATCTGGCTCAACAGCACATCTCTGCCCATAGGATCAAGACCTGCGGTTGGTTCGTCAAGAACGAGAACCTCGGGATTCATTGCAATAACACCTGCAATTGCCGCCCTTCTCTTTTCACCGCCCGAAAGGTCGAACGGAGATTTTTCAAGAAGTTCATCTTTAAGTCCGGTAAATCTTGCGGCGTCATTTACCGCTTTTTCAAGCTCTGCACCGCTCTTGCCCATATTCGTAGGGCCGAATGCGATATCCTTGGCAACGGTTTCTTCAAAAAGCTGATATTCGGGATACTGAAATACCATTCCGACTTTGAAACGGATTTTTCTGATATCCTTGGGATTTGCCCAGATATCCTCGCCGTCAAGAAGAACCTGTCCCGAAGTTGGTTTCATAAGTC
>UMCK01011692.1_pt1 | contig 24588 bp, 19 predicted proteins | sample 1964121 | NCBI WGS metagenome assembly UMCK01 (sample SAMEA4835957, study PRJEB28245) | human gut metagenome | biome: gut microbiome; material: fecal sample | place: Denmark | collected 2008 | reverse complement strand
ACAACTTTTGATTTGTCGACCTGGTGAACAAATCTTTCGAACTCATTTTGTTCTTCAATTGGAGGTATTGGAACCACAATTTTTTTAATTTCAGAAAGATTAAGCGTTTTCTGTGCAATTCCTTTTACTTTTCCTTCAATCTGTCGTTGACCATCGGGTGCTAATAATGCACTATGCAAATAAAAACTGTTTACAATATTACATTTAGGCTTTAAATAAGCTATATGTCGCTGAAATAAAAATTTTTTATCTTTAACAACAACTGCCGGATGTCCATAAGAACCTACAGTTGAAAGAATTAAATCCCCTATTTCAATAGGTGTTCTTTTATATAATTCAGAGTATGTTTCCTGGCTTATAAATTTCTCAGTATCATATGTAACCGTGTTATTCGCCAAATTAGAAACAAAAATAAAAGGAATCCCACTCTTTTGAAACTTGGGTGGTTGATGTGTTCCATCAGTTATAACTGAACATAATTCATTCATTGAAAGCATATTTTTACAAGCACCAAACATCTCGACAAATCGGGCTTTAACAAGATTATCTAACATACTAATCTCATCCATATGTTTATTAACTATTATTTTCACTTTTCCCAATATTTCAACTATAACTTTTTGCTTATGAATTGATGGCAATTCAATCATTGCATTTGTCAAATTTTCAAGCTTAATATATTTTATCACCCCACCAATAGCTTGTTTTCTTAATTCTTCAATATAACTTTCCATAAAGTAATATAGATAGGGCATATATAATTTACCACTACCATTATCCTCAATAATATATGTACGTTGATAAGCATCAAATTTACCTTTATAATACTTAACATTCAAGTCACCATTTCCTGCAACCAATACACATTCACAATCATAGGAGTATGTTGATATTTTCAATGGCTCCTTTGAACATGTAAAAAATGGATATTTACCATCTTCTGATGAAGCATTTGCATCTAGCTTACCTGTCTTTATATTGGTCAAATCACCTATTTTCACTCTCATCTTTGCATCCCCACAAATCCGAATTGTCAAGACATATATTTTTGATGTGCTGTCTTTACATTATTCTGATTAACCATTGCATATTGCATTGTTGTATCAATTTGTGAATGTCCTAATATCTTTTGAACTTGTTCAATTGGCATTCCTTTATCAATTGCTCTCGTAGCCATTGAACGGCGAAATTTATGGGGATGAATTCTATCCAATTCCAACTTTCGTCCAAGATTTCTTAGTCTTATTTCAACACCACTTATTTTCAATCTGTCATATGGTGCATCCAATGTAACAAATAAAGCATTGTTATTGTCCACCCTATTATCAATATACTCTTTCAGGTGAACTTTAGCTTTTGCATCAAAATATACTCTGCGTTCTTTATCCCCTTTTCCATAAACAATACATTCTCTACCTTCAAGATCAATATCATCAATGTTTAAATTTACCAGTTCCCCTACTCTTATCCCTGTTGAATACAATAGATCAATAATTGCCAAATCCCGCTTTTCTTTACAATTATCCCTAAGCTTTTCTATTCCCTCATCTGAAATTACACTTTTCACAACAGTTTTAGTTTTTATCTTATGTATCCTTCTCATTGGACTTTTTAAGATATAATCTTCCTCTTCTAACCAAGAAAAGAAACTTGAAATATTTCTTCTTACATTATCAATCGTCACATTAGAACAACCATTCCACTTTTGATAATTCGATAAATATTCTCGAATTTCCTCTGTTGTAATTTTTCGAACTTCTGTCTGTATTTGTGATAACAAATGATTTACTGTTGCCTGATAATAATTGATAGTTCTCTCTGAGCAGCCTTCAATACGTTTTGCATCTAAAAACATATTTAAAAATTCTTCATTTGAAATATCTACTTTTGAAACTTCATTCTCTGAAAATGTTTTTATTATTACTTCTTGCAGCTTTTTCATCTGTGGAATTGATAAATATTCTGACATTTCATTTAGTACAATAACCATTTTTTCTTCCATATTGGTATCTCCTTCCGATATACCAACATCCTACTCCTGCATTTGCAATTTAATATTTACGTTTATGCTATTTTTTAACAGCTAGTAATATCACTTTTAAATATATTTTGCATTTTAAAAATATTATCAATTTGAATTTTATCCAAAATATTTCTGCATCAAGCTATCAAATAACATTTGTGTTTCATACAAAGATTTTTGAACGACAACTTTTGATTTGTCGACTTTGTGAACGAAATCAGCAAACTGCTCCTGTAATTTCTTCGGTGGTACTACAAACTCTTTTTCTTCGAGCTTTGACTTTGATAAAATCCCCTTTAAAGCCATATTAATATCTTCTACTAAATAGTCTTTAGATATCTGTAATAAAACATACAAAAAATGAATATTATACTTTTGAGGAATAATTGCATTTATTTGCTGATTAAAAGCTACCCTTCTATCTGTAATACAAACTCTTCCAATACTTGCAATACTCCCAGCAATGCAAGCCATCAATATTGAATCCTTGTCAACTGTTCTTCCTATTTTTACGCCTTTTTCAGAAAGACCTTCTGTAGCTTTTGTCGGATATAGCAATCCAGACACAATATTATCTGTCTTAATCCACTCAATAAATTCACCATAATACTCATCAACTGCTCTAGACGGAGTATTTCCTGTGATAATTTTACAAGTATCTTTTAATATCATTTTTTCAAATCCGAATGGATTACTTCTTGGCTCCCCAAACATCTCGACAAATCGGGCTTTTATTAAATTATCTAACATGTCCAACTCATTTTTACGCATATTTATAACTTTTAACAATATGCTTAATCGTTTCGATATATCATCCTGCAGTTTATAATCAGGAATATTAACTATAATTTTTTGTAATCCAGCATTAGTAATTGCTTTTTGAGTTGCACCAGAACAATTTTTATCTTTCTGATTTAAAAATGCTTCGCTCATCAACAGATACAAAAGACAATCTCTAGTTAATATATTTTTCTTAGCATGCACCGCACAAAATCCAGTTGAATATACATATTCAGCAAATTCTTCATTTATTAGTAATGTTTTCTTTGTCGCTTGCATTTTTGCAAATATTATATCATCACTCTTAACTACCAAATTTGCTCTTGATGGTTTTTCTTCAAAATTTATGACTTCAATCCCATATTCATTAATATCATCTTCATCAACAGCACCTGTAGAGATATAAAATTTTGTACCCTCAAAATTTTCACATGAACTCCCTACAATATCTACACAATCAGTAAATTTTTTTCTCATCTATCTCATCCCCACAAATCCGAATTTATTATTATACAATATTAATTCACTAATCATTTTCAACACCTTATTCCTCTTTACCATTTAATCTTTCAGCAATCGTTCCAATTCATCCATCTCTTTGTTAATACTAATTTCAAGTTCTCTTATATTAGCCATTATCTCAGAAGTTGGTGGGTATTGAACCGCTACATACTCAATTTCTTTGTATTTATTAATACTAAGGTCATAATCATTATCAACAATATCCTGTTTAGGAACCATAAATGATTTATCTGTTCTCTTTCTATCTTTTTCTTTGTCTAGATTCTTAAATCGTTCTATAATATCAGGAATATCATTTTCTGCAACTGGTGTTCGCTTATCGTCCAAGCTAAAACCATCTGCTGTCATATCGTAAAACCATACATTATCAGTACCGCCGTGTTCTGTCTTCGTAAATATTAGAATAGCCGTTGACACTCCTGCATATGGTTTAAATACTCCAGATGGCATAGAAATTACTGCCTCCAGCCTATGATTTTCAATAATTTCTTTTCTTATATCTTTATGAGCCTTTGACGAACCAAATAGAACTCCATCAGGAACAATACATGCACATCTTCCATATGGTTTTAAAATTCTAAGGAATAATGTAAGAAATAACAACTCTGTTTTCTTTGTTTTACAAACTTTAAGCAAATCTCCTGATACAGACTCCGCATCAAGACTACCTTTGAAAGGCGGATTTGCAAGCACCAATGAATATTTACTTTTGTCTGTATTCTGATCAGATAAACTATCCCTATATTCAATAAATGGATTATCAATACCGTGTGTCATCATATTCATTGCTCCAATACGAAGCATTGTTCTATCCATATCATATCCATAAAACATATGGTTCATATAGTGATCTTTTTTCTGCTTATCAAAGAAGATTTCCTCTTTTCTGTTTTCTTTCAAATATTCTCCTGCCGCAACTAAGAAGCCTGATGTTCCACAAGCTGGATCACATATCATTTCATCGCTTGATGGATCCATCATTTCTACTATCATTCTAATAATATGTCTAGGAGTTCTAAATTGTCCATTACGTCCAGACTGTGCAATCTTGGACAAGAGATACTCATACACATCACCACGCACATCAGCAGTCTGTATTTCATTCATAATTGCATAAATTTCATCTAAAGAATCAACAACCTTTGATAAAATAAGTGGCGTTGGTAATTTAAAAATAGCATCATCCATATATTTTGAATAAGCACTATTCTTATCACTGTGCAATGTTTTGATAAATGGAAATACCCATTCCTGCATTACTGAATACATTCTATCTGCTGGGAAATCACGAAAACAAGACCATTTAAGCTGCGAACCATCTATTGTTCTTTCTCCAATTCTTACTTCGTCCGAAAAAATGCTTTTATATGGAAGTCCAAGAATCGCGCTCTCTTTTGCCCTTATATTATCTGAATCATCTAAATCGTGAATAAACATCAGATATGTAATCTGTTCTATAACTTCTAATGGATTGACCAATCCACCTGCTGCAAAAATATCCCATAAACCATCAATTTTATTTTTTAATTCACCTGTAATCATTTAATCCTCCATATTCCATATATACTTTGTATATCTACCGCCACCAATTTTATTTATTTCGCCGCTCTTTAACAAATCTGCCAACGTTCTCTGAATTGTTGTATCACTTATATCCGGATTCATTTTCATCAATTCAGATTTTGTAATTGGACCTATATGCGTTTTAATTATTTCACAGATACGGTCAGCTTTCGATAATCTCGAATCCGTTAACAACTTTACTCTTGATTCAAATTCCTTATAAGCTTTTACAATTACACCTAACATATAATTTACAAAAGGTTTGTAATCATTTTCATTTTGGTGCCAATTCACTGAACTATCTTGAAGTGCTTCATAGTATGTTTCTTTTGAGTCTTCAATTATTTTTTCAATACTTATATATTTACCGACTATAAAGCCTGCCTGATATAGCAACAGCAACGTAAGTAATCTGCTCATTCTTCCATTACCATCGTTAAACGGATGTATACACAAAAAATCCAAGATAAACATTCCAACAAGTATCAGTGGATCAACATTACCTTTTGCTTCACGAAAAGCTTCAAATAGTTCATCTATTGAACTCGGTGTTTCCCATGCAGCCACTGGTTTAAATCTAATTTTCTCATTACCATCAGAATCCATTTCACGAATAATATTATCAGATGTTTTATACATTCCACCCTCTATATTTCCAAGGAATTTATACAAATCCCTATGTAATTGTAAAAGATAATTGGCATTAATCGGAATATAATCATAATTTTCGTGAATTGTATTTAAAACATCCCTGTATCCTGCAATTTCAGATTCATCGCGGTTTCGTGGTGTTGTCTTTGACTGCACCAGATTTTTCAATCTATCATCTGCTGTTGAAATGCCCTCAATTCTATTTGAAGCTTCCGTACTTTGAATTTTGGCAATCTCCACCAACTCACTAAGTTCATCCTTGTGAGCTTCTATAAATAGCCTTTGTTCTCCCTTATATTCATTAATAAGAGTTAATTTTCTTACTATTTCCGGTGTTAATAACTTATCCCATTTCTTCGTATAATTATAATCTCTCATTCAATCACCTCATCAGTACTTTTATGATAATTTATATTTTTATCATTTTACTGTATTTTAATTTAGTCGTCAATATTCAATTTAGTCATTTATCAGTTGTTTGACTAAATTAAAATGCTGTATGATGTAATTAAATATACTACTTTTCCTGCATATCCTTCAACATCTTTACAATCCTGTCCCTGTTTTTCGCTGTTTTCATAAAAGTAGTTTTCATAACTTTTAACAACTACAGTTCTACACTCAACACTTCTCTATATGGATTGACCATAGACAATCCTATTTTAGTAATCTGCCCGTCTATTGGCATAAATAAATCCTGTAATACAGCAAATGCTTGTTTCATCTGCTCCTTATCAAGACATTTGCCAAGTGTAATATGCGGCATCCACGAATATGGCTGATAAAATTTGCTTATATTAGTTTCTGGAATTGTTGCAAATTCATTATATATTGATATCGAAAGTTTCATCATATACTCGTTAAGCACAGGTGCGGCATATATCACGCGTGGAAAAAGCTGTCCGACCGATACTATATTTATCGCATTATTTGCAACGCTTTTTTCTTCTAAAGGCTGTAACTTTCCCCTGCATACCTTTTCAAATGCTGGAATTAACACATCAACATTCCTTGCCTCAATTGAGCTGATTGTAAGATGAGGCATAACATTATTCCTTATCATAAAATCATTGCCTGTTTTATCAGCAATTCTTTGTTGCAGATATTTCAATATTTTATTAGTATTTTCATCAAAATACGCTGATATTAAATACATACCTAACACTCCCTGAATATATAATCTGTGCCAACAGCATACTATTTTCCAACAGTTGAATTGTATATGTTTCCTCTTAATTTAACTCACACTTTTTATCATACCCTGACCGGTCCTCTCACAAAATCGCCCAGTTCTTTAACTCCATACTTTCCAGCAACAATCATATTATAAATATTAGCCGCGTGTATATCATCAAGAAGTATTTCTTTATAGTCAGCGGTCTTTGTTATAAGTGGGACTTCCACAGTTTTTCTTATATGTGAAAGATACTCCTGCCCCTTTTTATCAAATCCAAGTACTCTTATATATGGCTCATTGGAATATTTTTCCATATGTTTTTTATCAAGCCCTAGCGTTATCCTTACAAGTGCTCTTTTTATTCTAGAAAGCGGCACTTCTTTCGTCTTTATATGTTCACACAGGCTTCCAAATGAAAACGCCTCATTATCTTTACTTCCTGCCCCATGTGGTACTGTCCTTGTTATCATATCCATAGCCGACTTATATAATCTGCCAGCAATCTCCTTGTTTACATCTGGATACTTCATAACATTTTCTATAAATACATTTTTATCATAACTACTCGCAAAAAGTATATCTAAAAGTCTTGTAAATAACGCTTCCGTTATGTCATCAGGATATATATAATTCGTATTTGAAGATAATATTAAACCTGCTTTTACAGGTATATATTTAGAAATATTATCTGCTTTAAGATTTCCTCTTAACGCCGTCGCACTTGCATACTCACTCCTTATATCTGTATCATTATAACTATCTCCCTGTCTCTTTATGGTATAAGGCTTGATAGCATAATTATTTTTTATGATAGCTTTCAGATATTCAAGCGCAAGTATGTTATTAGAACTTGTAAGCATTGCCGCAGTGTCTTTATCCGTCAGCTTCTCCACAACCTTCTGTCTTGCGGCAGCATAGGATATTCCATTGGCAGTGTATTTAGATATTTCCTTATATAGTGTATCTTCGTTATCACACAAAATGTGTGCAAGCTTAGAAAGCCTTTCTATATTCCCGCTCTCACTTCCAAAAGCAATACTGTCGGCTTTTATATAATCAAGAACCTTTAAAGCACCAGCGGCAAAGCTCTCAGCACTAGACACAGCATAATTAACAGGCAGTTCAACGACAAGATTAACTCCGCTGTTGAGTGCCATAGAAGCACGCGTATATTTATCAAGAACAGCCAGTTCTCCACGCTGTACAAAATCCCCGCTCATAACAGCAACACTTATATCCGCCCCTGTAAGCTCCATTGCCTTATTAAGATGATATAAATGTCCATTATGAAATGGGTTGTATTCTGTTACAAGTCCTACTGCTTTCATATATAAATCCCCTTGTATTTTAATTCTATGAATAAATTCCATAAATATTATGTGCTCTGCGTTGCTTTTCCACGCATCCGAAGTTTCGAAGAAACTTCTAAGTGACTACGAAGTAGTTATATTATATCATAACATAAATTATAATAAATGTTATTTCCACATCGATAAATCCGTAAATATATCCAACACAAAAACCCTCGAAGCATTTGCTCCGGGGGTTTTATTTTTCCTATGTAAGTTATTTGACTATATAAATCATTCATTATATAAACTAATTTGCCATATAAATTAATCTGTCATATAACCTACATAATATATTAACTCTAAAATGTGTAATTAATTCTTAAAACTATGTATAGGCGCTGGTATTCTTCCTGGTCTGTTTACAAATGCTGAGCAGTCAAATGTATTAACCGGCATAATAGGAGCATAGCCTAAAAGTCCGCCGAATTCTACAGTTTCGCCAACACCTTTTCCAACAACAGGTATTACTCTTACCGCTGTTGTCTTCTGGTTTACCATACCGATAGCTGCTTCATCTGCAATGATACCAGATATTGTAGATGCCTTTGTATCTCCTGGTATAGCAATCATATCAAGACCTACAGAACATACACATGTCATAGCTTCAAGCTTTTCAATAGTAAGCGAACCCGCATTAACTGCATCAATCATTCCCTGATCTTCACTTACCGGAATAAATGCACCACTAAGTCCGCCTACATATGATGAAGCCATTACGCCGCCTTTCTTAACCTGATCGTTAAGAAGTGCAAGTGCTGCTGTTGTTCCCGGAGCACCGGCTCTCTCAAGTCCGATTTCTTCAAGAATTTCTGCAACAGAATCACCAATTGCCGGTGTTGGGGCAAGCGAAAGATCGATTATACCAAATGGTATACCAAGTCGTCTAGAAGCTTCCTGAGCAACAAGCTGTCCTACTCTTGTTATCTTAAATGCTGTCTTCTTGATAGTTTCGCAGAGTACTTCAAAGCTTTCTCCTCTTACACTTTCAAGCGCATACTTAACAACACCCGGACCACTGACACCTACATTGATAATAGCATCATCTTCTGTAACTCCGTGGAAAGCTCCTGCCATAAATGGATTATCATCTGGAGCATTACATAATACAACAAGCTTTGCACAGCCAAGAGAGTCTGCATCTTTCGTTAATGCGGCAGTCTCTTTAACTATTTCGCCCATAAGTCTTACAGCATCCATATTAATACCCGTCTTTGTAGAGCCAACATTTACTGAGCTGCATATAAGTTCTGTAGATGCAAGTGCTTTAGGAATTGAACGGATAAGCAGTTCATCGCTCTTTGTCATACCCTTTGATACAACAGCAGAATAACCACCTATGAAATTAACTCCGACTTCATGAGCAGCCTTATCAAGTGTCTTTGCAATAGTTACATAATCGTCAGGTGTTTTACAGCATGAGGCACCAACTAATGAAATAGGTGTTATAGAAATTCTTTTATTAACTATTGGAATACCTATTTCCCTTGAAATATCCTCTCCTGTCTTTACAAGGTCTTTAGCAAGAGTTGTGATTTTTTTATATATTTTTTCATTTACTTCATCAAGATTCTCGCTTGCACAGTCAAGAAGATTGATACCAAGTGTAATTGTTCTTACATCAAGATTTTCCTTCTCAACCATTTTGTTGGTTTCAGTAACTTCATATATGTTAATCATTTTTCTCCTCATTTCCGCATCGCCAATGGCGTATACTTAATAATAGTTAATTAAATTCTGTGCATCATATCAAAGATTTCTTCTCTCTGACATTTAATTACAACACCAATTTCCTTGCCAAGATTCTCAAGTGCTGTTACAACTTCATCAAAGCCTGTATTGGAATTTGATAAATCAACTATCATCATCATATTAAAATAACCTGATACGATAGTCTGGGAAATATCAAGAATATTAATTTCTGTCTTAGCAAGATATGTACACACCTTTGCTATGATACCAACAGTATCCTTTCCTACAACTGTAATTACACATTTTTTCATAATAGTCCTCCATTCTTTGCATTTGTGCATATGTATTTATGTAAATATGCTCTCGCATATTTATACCACTGTAGTGCTATATTTCAAGAAGTGTTGATGGCTCACTTCTCTTTGCTACCTCTATATGAAAATCTTTAGACTTGTATTCATTATCACTTAAGTCTATCTCTAACTTAACTGTTTCATATGCAAGCTTATCATAATTATTCTCTTTGCTTAAATGTCCAAGGTATATCCCTTTAATGTTATCATTAAGAAGAGAATTGATAAGCCTTGCTGATGAATCATTCGACAAATGTCCTTTATTGCCAAGTATGCGCTGTTTAAGATAATAAGGATAACTTCCTATCTGAAGCATATTAATATCGTGGTTGGCTTCAACAAGCATCATATCCGAATTTTCAAGATTATCAATAATATAGTCATCATAATATCCAAGATCTGTTATGACCGAAGCTTTGTTATTATCACAATATACACTGTAGGCAACTGGTTCATTGGCATCGTGCGATACCCTGAAACTATGTATTGTCATATCTTTAAGATGAATATCTGTATCAGCTTCAATTATATGGTAATAATCTGAGTCTATATTTCCAAGGCTCGTAGCTGCCTTAATTCCATTAATTGTTCCGTCTGTTGAATATATTGGTATTCCATCTTTTCTTGACATTACGCCAAGTCCTTTTATATGGTCAATATGTTCGTGTGTAACAAATACTGCATCTATATCCTTTAATGATACATCTATGCTGTTAAGCCCTTCTTCTATCTTCTTACGGCTTATTCCAGCATCTATTAATATATGTGTATCATCTGAACCAATATATATACAGTTGCCACTACTGCCGCTTGCAATCGGCATCATTCTCATAAGTCAATCCTCATTTCTATTATTATGAATTATAAATTCTTCACATTACTTAAAGCTTGTTATTCCCAGAATATCTTTATATCATCACCATCATTTAGCGGTGCTGTATATTCACTTCTGACACCATTATGTAATATTACAATATTTCCTTTGGGTTTGGAAAGGTCAAAGTCATAAAACTGGAATAAATCAACAAGCACATAATCACTCTTTCCCTTTAATACAACAGGTGTCCCATTAACGATTATTGACACATCCCTGATTGGCCTTTGAATATCAGGTGCTGTATTAAATGAAGCTCCATCGGCTGATTCTTGTGTATCACCAGCATTATTATTACCTTTAGTCGCATCAGACATATCAGACGAATTATTATCATCACTATCATTCTGGACTGCCGGTCCATTTCCAGCTTCATTATTCTGCTCAGTATTGTTATCTGAATAATAACCTCCGTCAGCATCTTCATTTTCTGTATCATCTTCTAAATCAGCATAGCTTGTCTGCTTAGGCACATTGCTGAATGAAACCATAAAATTCTCATAAACCTTAGTATGTTTATTAGCTGGCATATTATTAACTAATACATCATAATCTTTATAGTCCAGGTCAAGGAATGTAAATAACTGTTCTACTGTATAGAAGTTCTCTATTCTTATTGAGTCTTCATTTCTGATATCATAGAATTCTGACTTTAATTCACCATTAACATATGCAAATCTTGGGCAGACGATATTCTTTCCATTGACAACAAATGTTATATCTGAACCAAATTCTTCTATCTGTCCTAAAGTAATTGAAGCCGGCTCACCAATCGTTGACTCCTCAACAAATATGACATCATTCTGCTCAATTGCTGTATTAAGGCTGGCAGGCTTATTATTAAGTGTAATAACTGCACCTTCCCCGGCAAGACCTCTTACAAGCCTTACTTTGCCATTAACCATAAATTCAATCTGAGCGCCCCGTCTTGGGAAAAGCTTCTCATTAGGATAACCTATCTGCATAATCGCATCAAATACTGTGAGCTTATTATTATCATATAACTTAATACGCTCATTATTGACATTAACAAATATAAACTTATTCTTCTGTGTATAATAATTCGTACATATACCTACTGGTGTTACATATAAAGAATCTTTCTCAAAGCCTTCAACATTAAAATCCACTGTTGTAAGGACTTCCTTTCCTCTTATTGCAACTCTTTCAGGTGCTATGCCAAGATTCTTAGCAAGTACCTTGGTGTAACTTGGCATTTTACCGCCACCACCTACAACGAATACAGCATTTACCGGCTTACCGCCATTAAGCTCGATAATCTTATCTGATGTCGACTTTGCCATATTATCAATTGATTCTTCTGCTATTGCCTGTATCTCGCTTGAAGCAACCCTCTGTTCAAGTCCCATAATATCATTGAACACAACCTCTTTATTGTCCGGATTGCTTGCGGATATCTTAATAGTCTCCGCTGTGTTGAAGTCAACAAGATAATTCTTTGCAATCTTTTCTGTTATCTCATCACCTGCTAATGGAATCATACCATAAGCCACAATGCTTCCATCTTTAGTAATACATATATCCGATGTACCCGCTCCGACATCGACAAGACATATGTTAAGAAGTCTGTACTGTTCTGGAATCGCAATATTCATTGAAGCTATTGGCTCTAATGTAAGTGAAGCAACATTAAGTCCAGCATACTCTACTGCCTCGTAAAGTCCATCTACAACTTCTTCCGGAAGAAATGTAGCAATAAGCTCAACAAATATTTTTCTAGCCTTATGCCCCTCAAGGTTACCTATATCATAACCATTAAGCTGATATCTTATAGGTGTATTGCCTACACAGTAAAATCTGTCTTTCTGTGTGGCATCATTGATTGAATGATGTGCATTCTCTACCGCAAGAAGATTAAGCGAATATATATCCTCCGCTGTAACTCTTGTCTCTTCTTCAAATTCATACTCGGCAGTCGCATTAACTGTTCTTAAAACCCTGCCCGCAGCAGCTATACATACATCTTTAAGTTCCATATTAAGCTGCCTTTCAAGTGCAAGCTTAACCTGACGTATTGTATCACCTACTTTATATATATCGTGTATCTGCCCATCAAGCATAGCACGCGTTGTATGGAGCTGCTGTGCCATTGCTGCTATTTTAAATCTGCCATATTCAAGATAACCTACAACGCCAACAACGCTCCTTGTTCCTATATCAAGACCAAACACATAACTATTGTTGGAATTCCTTTCTTTATCCATATCATATCCTCATTTCTGCCCACATTTTAACACAAGAGCCACTTTAGCTCAATAAAATGTTTTGTATCTGTCTGAAAGTATATTCTAAATCCTTATTATTATCAATACAATAGCTGCATTTATCTTTAATATTCTCTAATGCCTGCTGGCTCTTTAATATATTATCAATCTTCTCATCACTATAGCCACGGCTTTCTTTTAAGCGCCGTCTTCTTATATCCTCTGATGTGTCTATATACCATACCTCATCGCAGAATACATCATAATGTTCTGTAAGCAGCAGTGCTGACTCAACAAATGTATAATCTAATCTTCCAGCTATTTTATTATTCGTTATGCGTGTGATAACCTCCTGCTTTACTGCCGGGTGTACTATACTATTTACTGCCATACGTTTATTGGCATTAGAAAATATTATATCTGCCAGCTTCTTTTTATCAATCTCTCCTGTTTCATCGACAATATCTTCGCCAATCAATGCTATCATCATTTCATATGTCTTAGAACCTTTTGTATACAATCCTTTGGCTACATCATCCGTCATAATAATATCACAGTTGTAATTATCAGCTAAATATTCAAGAACTGCTGATTTACCAGCACCAACTCCACCTGTTATTCCAATTGTCTTCATAAGTAGTCCTCATTTATAGTTATAATATACTTTTCTATGCCTATAGCATTAATGTGCCTCAAGCCAGTTTTTACCCTGCTTTATATCTATTTCAAGTGGCACTTTAAGACTTACTGCCTCTTTCATACCCTCTGTTAATATCTGTCGTACTTCATCAATTTCATCTATAGCTGTTTCAACTAAAAGTTCATCGTGAACCTGTAATATAAGGTGTGATTTAAGACCTTTTTCCTTTAAAGCCCTGCTGACCCTAATCATAGCAAGCTTAATAATATCAGCCGCTGTTCCCTGTATTGGTGCATTCATAGCAACTCGTTCCCCAAATGAACGCTGCATAAAGTTACCAGATGAAAGTTCAGGTATCTCTCTTCTTCTGTTAAACATTGTAAGAGAATATCCTTTTTCTTTGGCAGAGCTTACAAGTCCGTCAATAAATTCTTTAATTGATGGATATGTCGCAAAATATTTGTCAATATAAGCCTTAGCTTCTTTTGGTGTAATACTTAAATCCTGACTAAGACCAAACGAACTCATTCCGTATATTATTCCAAAATTAACTGCCTTGGCATTGCTTCTCTGTAATGGTGTAACCTCATCTATAGGAGTATTAAATACTTCTGCCGCTGTTGCTCTGTGAATATCTTCTGATGAATTATATGCAGCTATTAGCTTCTCATCACCTGACATATGGGCAAGTATTCTTAATTCAATCTGTGAATAATCAGCATCAATAAACACATAGCCGTCTTTTGGAATGAATACCTTTCGTATCTTCTTTCCCATCTCCATTCGTATTGGTATATTCTGAAGATTAGGGTCTGTACTGCTTATTCTTCCCGTAGCAGTAATTGTCTGGTTAAATGTTCCGTGAATCCGGCCATCTTCTTTAATATATGCTGTAAGTCCGACAGCATATGTTGAATTAAGCTTTGCTAACTGTCTATATTCAAGTATCTTCTTAACAATTGGATAATCTGGTGCAAGCTTATCTAATATATCTGCTGCTGTAGAGTAACCGCTTTTTGTCTTCTTTCCGTTAGGCATACCCATTTTCTCAAACAGAATAACACCAAGCTGTTTAGGCGAATTAATATTAAATTCTTCGCCTGCAAGCTCATATATCTCTTTCTCAAGGACATTTATCTTCTCTGTAAGTACCTTTGAGTAATCATCAAGCTCATTCTTGTCAACCCTTATACCGAATCTTTGCATATCGTAAAGCACGAATACAAGAGGCATTTCTATATCATTGTATAATGAATACATATCCTCTGATATAAGGATATCTATAACAGGCTGTGCACATCTATAATTTACATATGCCTTAAAGCAGGCAAGTTTAAACAAGTTCGCATCATCAATATCAAAGCTTTCCTTTATGCTTCTCTTTCCAAGAAGCTCTGTCTGTGACATAACAAGCATTGAAAGGTATTCTCTTGCCAGTGCTTCATAATCATATCTTTCATTATTAGGATGAATAAGATATGCCGCAATTGCTATATCCATAAATGCCTGTTCTGATACTTCAAGGCTGTCATCGTTATTCCCATCTGTATAGTTATCAAAAATGTAAAGATAGTCTTTAAGATTATCTATTACAATATTCCTGTTATCTGAACACTTTATTAATCTCATAAGCTTATCTTTTAAATAATCAGATGTAATAAAGCCTCCAGCTGGAATATAATATATATCCTCATCAGAATATGATATCGAAACTCCAAGAAGCTCGTCTTCTGCAATTATTCCAAGTCCGATTTTTTTATTTTCTTTAATATGTGAAGCTGCTGTTTCAAACACTTCCTCGGCTTTGGCAAAATCCTCCACCTTATTAAAATGTTTACAACATTCAGGCTCTGACTGTGTACCATTGTCACATCTTTTAAGCATATTCTTGAAATCGTAACGCTTAAAAAGCTTATATGACTCCTGATTAAACATATCATTAATATCCGCATTATTAATGTCATAATCGACATCAACATCTATCTTAATCTCTGATAAATAACGGCTTAATTTAATCTGCTCAATATTTTCTTCTATTGATTTCTTAGCCTTTGGCGGCTTTAATTCTGATATATTATCTATAATATTATCTATATTATGATACTTTATTATTAAAGCTGAGGCTGTCTTAGGGCCTATTCCCGGTGCACCAGGTATATTATCAGAGCTGTCACCCATAAGTGCCTTCATCTCTATGAATTCCGCAGGTGTTACGCCATAAAGTTCTTTTACATCTTCTGGATAATAATCTTCAACCTCTGTAACTCCCTTTTTAGTCTTTGGTATACGGATTTTGATATTAGTATCTGCAAGCTGCAACAAATCCCTGTCACCAGATACAATAGACACGTCAATTCCCTGCTTCTGCGAGTTCTTGGCTATTGTTCCTAGAATATCATCTGCCTCAAAGCCTTCTTTTTCTACTATAGTTATATTCATAGCTGTAAGTAGTTCCTTCATAAGCGGAACCTGCTGTCTTAACTCAGGAAGCATCGGCTTTCTTGTGCCTTTATAACCATCATATACTTTATGTCTGAAAGTTGGTGCACTAAGATCAAATGCAACTGTAACATAATCAGGCTTTTCCTCATCTATAAATTTAAACATAATATTAAGGAATCCATACATTGCATTAGTATGTATTCCTTCGCTGTTAGTTAAATCAGGCACTCCGTAGAATGCCCTGTTTAATATACTGTGCCCATCTATAAGCAGCAATTTACTCATTCTAAATCTCCATTCCAGCTGGAAATCCTGTAAATAGCAGGATACAAAATGCCGTATTACAACATTCCAGCTTTTAATAATATCTGATTATTATACAAATAATAAAAGTCAGAAGCATAATTACTTCTATCATAATATTCAATATTGTTATATTATGATTCCATTCTCTTATTGCATTGCATTTATCTATGCTTAGAGATAATTTCAAGTCAACTAATGTCTTAAAATCATAGCTGTCTATGCAGGCTTTGATAGCTGGAGGGGTATTTTTTGATATATTGTCTTCATCAAGTCCGTATGACACAATATAATATATCTCCAGTTCTTCTTTGCAGTCCTCACAGTTAAGGATATGCTGTATGAATTGTTCTTCCTGCTTTAATGAAAGATTGCCTTTGTCGTAATCTTTAATCATTTTCTGAATTTGCTTGCAATTATCCATAATATGCCTCACTGAGCCAATAGTTTGTCGGACGGACGAAATCGCACAAGATGTGCTCTTCTGGTGGTATCCGAATTTAGTTCTTAATTCAGGCTAAAACCATTGGGGTATTTTAGTACGCCGTGCAGGTTCTGGAAAGCTTTGCTTTCCAGAACTGTCGGGCATTCGCCCTATCAGTCTAAAGCCCAAAGAAGAACTTTGTGCAAGCACAGTTCTTCCTCAGGCTTCAGACTGGCACGGCTCATTGCTTACGCACATTATAGCAGAAAATGCACAGACTTTCCATTAAAAGTCTGTGCATTATTAAAAAATACATTACTAATTTCAGGTTGTTACATTTAACGGATATTTATTTATCCCTGTTAATAACTCTTAATATGAGGTTGACAGCTTCATCTATACCATAGCTTGCACTGTTAATACATAAATCATAGTTGTATGCCTGCCCCCATATATTATTGGTGTAGAATTTATAGTAACGTTCTCGCTTTTTATCCAATTTAACCAACCTCTTTAATGCCTTAGAATATGGAATTTTCTCAAGTTCCATAATACGTCTTGCTCTCTGCTGTACAGGTGCAGTAATAAATACACTGACGTGAGGTATATTGTTATTCTTAAGAATAACGTCAGCACAACGTCCGATAACAATAAAGTCCTCTTTCTCAGCAAGTTCCCTAAGAATTTCTGATTCATTAAAGAATGCCGCATCATTAGCTGGAAGTCCATGGTTACGGCTGAAACGTCTTGCCTTTTCTGGATTAATCATTTCGTGGCTTAAGTCAATCTTCTTGCTCTTCCATCTTGCATCTTTTTCTGCATCTTTACGGATAACAAGATCCTTGAAAATCTCAGCATCATAATAGTTAAGTCTTAACTTATCAGCAAGTGCAAATCCGATATCAGTACCAGCACTTCCCTCTGTACGGCTTATACATATTATCATTCTGTTATCGTTGTTATTTCTGTGGAAATTAGATACATTTAACTCACTGATTGATGTATCAAGTATATCAACTGAACCAAATCCGTGAGGAAGTTCTGCTATCTCGTTTAATATGTCATTATACTGACGCATAAACTTAGACTTAACTTCCTTATCCTTAATTGTTCTTGCCATATTTCCTACAAGAGCAACTTCACTTCTTAACAGATATCCGTGTGGGTTAGTATATATAAGTGCACTAAGCTTATCAAGACATTTGTCCGCATCACCTATAAATACTCGTCCAAGTTCTGAACCTACACTCTCATATACATTGCTATCAAGTTCATATATCTTCTTAGCAAGATTGTAGGCAATTGTCTTAGCATCATCATTTGATGACTTATTCTCATTATTGATACTATTATCAATATTATTAATATTATTATCGCTCATATTGCCTTCCTCCTATAAAAAGAATATTAATGTGTCAAGTATAAACACAGGAACTAAAATACCTATAGACCAAAGCATATATCCGAAGAAACCAGGCATTCTGACACCATTCTCGTCTGCAATGGATTTAACCATAAAATTAGGTGCATTACCGATATATGTACCAGCTCCCATAAATACCGCACCACAAGATATAGCAGTAAGAAGCTTCACAGTTATAATACCTGCACTTGTTGTAATACCATTTGTAAATCCTAATGTACCAGCAGTTGTAAAGAATACAAGGTATGTTGGTGTATTATCAAGGAAACTTGAAAGTGCACCTGTTGTCCAGAACATCTGCCATGCCTTATTAATTCCAAGTGTTGGACCAACAGCCTTAAGAATCATCAGAGCTGGCTGCATTGTAATAAATATACCTATAAAAAGTACAGCTACTTCCTGAATTGCACCCCAGTTGAAATGGTTCTTGGTTCTAATCTCAGATTGTGTTGTCTTAAATGACAATAACGCTGATAAAAGAATTATTGCAATCTCTATCATTGTAACAAATGAGAATGTTACTTCTCCAATATGTAAGCCCTTAAGCTCTCCGTTGGCTCCAATAAATGCTGGAACATTAGTAAGTGTACCACTGAGTACAACAGCAATTACGATTGTTACTATAAATATAATATTGTGAGCACCCTGAAGCTTTAATTCTGTTGACTCCTTACTTATATCAGGCACACTACCCTCAGCAATATCAAGTCTGTAATTATGTCTGTCAATCATATAGAATATTGGAAGCAGAATTACAAGATTAAAGCATAATACTGGAAGAAGATGTAAACTCCATGTAAACGGAACCCCTCTCATAAATCCCATAAGAAGTGGTGGATCACCAATTGGTGTAAGACAGCCACCCATATTAGAGATAAGGAATATAAAGAATATCATAATATGACTTCTTCTATGTCTCCAGGAGTTCATCTTAATAAGCGGACGAACCAATAACATACTTGCACCAGTTGTTCCTATTAGGCTGGAAAGAAATGTTCCTATTAATAATGTAATTGTATTTACTCTTGGTGAACCAACCAAATCACCATCAACAGATATATTACCTGTAACACAAAATAAACCAAATAATAAAATAATAAAACTAAGATAATCGTTAATTATACATTCAAGCACCGTTTCCGCTGCTGTTGATGCACCTTTTGTTACCGCATATGGAATGATAAATAAAAGTGACCAGAATATAACTGCGTGTATCTGATGACTTTCCCACCATTCAGCTTTCACAAGTGGCATAATTGCAATACATAAAAGTAATCCTGCGAAAGGGATACAAAGCCATAATGGCAACATAATAAATTCCTCCTGTTCATAATAATGATTATTTATTAGATAAACATAACCTCAATGTTTATTGCTAAAGAATTATAGTCCATTTATAAAAAAAATAAAAGCATTATTAAGTTTTTATTTAAAAACAACAAACCACTTTTCGCTTTTCACACAGCATTAATATATAAAAATACAACAAACAATATATAAGCATAACAAATAATATAAATACACAGACAACTATATATAAACACATAACAAGCAATCTATAAGTAAATGCCAAATTGTATATAAGCCATTTCTATTACATAGTCTATATGTTATACTTTAGACAAATAATTAATTAGTTTACTTATGGAGGTTATTATGTACGACTTAAATGTATTGATATTTGATATAAATAAAACTGCCGAAGATGAGGAACAGGTAAAGACATTAAACAACCTGTTAAGTCTCTTTGGCGGCAAAGCAGAGATAAAAAATAAGTTCGATAGAAACCAGCTTGTATTATCCTACGATGAAGAAAAGCTCAAAAAATGGAAAACAAGAAATGCAGGCCGCACAAGCAATTACTATAATCTTTCCGTTAAAGAAGTCAGGGAAATGATTAATACACTGGGTGCAGAGCAGGCAGCCGCCAAGCTTGGAATGACCAAGCAGGGAATGTATAAAAGGCTAAAACGCTGTCTGGAAATTAATACAGAACGATTCTAGCCATATCTTACACCAAAAATCACAAAAAGGAAGCCTTTATACAAAGACTTCCTTAATCTATTAATGCGGAAGATGGGACTTGAACCCACACGATGTCACCACCGGCAGATTTTGAGTCTGCTGCGTCTGCCATTCCGCCACTTCCGCATAACAATAAAATAATACCATAACATAATTAAAAAGGCAAGTAGAAAGTTTCTTTTACTGTTAAAAAAATGCCAGACCAACATACATCAGTCTGGCAGGTAAATAACAATATTCAATTACATAACACACAGCACTATATTTTATAATTCTTGTGCTCATTATACCATATGCCCTGCGTTGTTCTTCAACGCATCCGAAGTTTCGAAGAAACCTCTAAGTGACTACGAAGTAGTCATATTATATCCTATTTTCTGCATTGTTCTCCAACGCATATGAAGTTTCGAAGAAACTTCTTAGTGACTACGAAGTAGTCATATTATATCATAATTCTCGTGCAGCTTTTCTGCACATATAAAGTTCCGCAAGGAACTTTTAAGATGAGCACTCTTGTGCTCATTATACCCTAGAACAAAGAATTATATAATTCCTCATACTTCTTAGCTGAACTCTTCCAAGAGAAATCTGCTTTCATTCCTCTGTCAACTATCTTGTTCCACTCTCTCTTGTGGTTATAGTATACGCTCTTAGCATAATTAATAATCCCAAGCATTTCGTGGGCATTGTAGTTAGCAAATGAGAAGCCTGTTCCTGTACTCTCATATTCATTATATGGCTCAACTGTATCCTTAAGACCACCTGTCTCTCTAACTATAGGCACTGTACCATATCTTAAAGACATAAGCTGGCTGAGTCCACAAGGCTCAAACAATGAAGGCATAAGGAATGCATCACAAGCTGCATATATCTTATGTGACATCTCCTCTGAATAGTAAATATTAGCAGATACTCTGTCATTATATTTCCAGTCAAAATGTCTGAACATATTCTCATATTTCTCTTCACCAGTTCCAAGAACTACAAGCTGTACATCTTCTGCACATAACTCGTCCATAACATAAGCAATTAAATCGAGACCCTTCTGGTCTGTAAGTCTTGATACTATACCTATCATAAACTTGCTCTTATCCTGTGCAAGTCCCAGTTCTTTCTGGAGAGCAACTTTATTCTTCCACTTTTCTTTACGGAAAGTAATCTGATTATAGTTAGCCGCAAGAGATTTATCTGTCATAGGATTATATACTTCGTAATCTATGCCATTAACAATACCACTAAGGACATTAGCTCTTGCATTCATAAGACCATCAAGATTCTCACCATAGAAAGGTGTCTTAATCTCCTCTGCATATGTCTCGCTAACAGTAGTTACCCTGTCAGCGTATACTATGCCACCCTTAAGATAATTAGCATCTTTATATGCTTCAAGCTTATCTGATGTAAAATAGCTGTCATCTAATCCGGTAATATCCTTTACCTTCTTAAGATCCCATATACCCTGGAACTTAAGGTTATGTATAGTCATTATTGACTTTACACCATTGTAGAAATCCCCAAGTGCAAAACGCTCGTGTAAATATACCGGAATAAGTCCTGTCTGCCAGTCATTGCAATGTATTATGTCTGGCTTAAAACCAATAACAGGTATTGCTGACAAAGCAGCTTTGCTAAAGAATGCAAATTTCTCAATATCTTCGTGTATCCAGCTATAAGGCTTTGGTCCTCCAAAATAGAATTCATTATCAATAAAATAGAATGTAACTCCATCATACTCCATTTCAAATACGCCAACGTACTGTGTACGCCAAGCTAAATCAATATAGAAATGAGTCTTGTATACCATCTTCTCTCTGTACTCCCAAGGAATACATGTATACTTTGGAATCATAACACGAACATCAAATTCATCCTTATTAAAATACTTAGGAAGCGAACCAACAACGTCAGCTAAACCTCCTGTTTTAATGAAAGGTACTGCTTCTGATGCAATAAATAAAACATTCTTCATATAATCCCCTTTCTATACATCTATGTAACTAAATGTATAAATATAATCAATGTAATAACTATATTAAAACATATTTTTCAAAATATATCAATTACCAGTATCTTCTTACACCAATTATCTGCATTCCGATATTAACTGAAGAAACCTTTACATAATCACCCGGTACAGAAGCATGTATCATCTGTCCTCCGCCGATGTAGATACCAACGTGTCCCGGGTAACATATTACATCACCTGGCTGTGCGGCACTTATGCCACCTGATACAGCAACGCCTCCATATGCCTGTGAACTTGATGAACGGGCAACACCAGATATACCTGCCTGTGCAAGTACATATGATACAAGACCTGAACAGTCAAATCCACTTGGTGAAGCTCCACCACTTCTATAAGGAACACCAACATATCTGTAAGCTATTGAAACAATGTTAGATGCAACTGATGAATCATTATTAGCTGATGTAGGTATTGATGTAACTTTTGTCTTAGTTGTTGTCTGACCGCTTGTTGCAGCTGCTCTTGCTGCTTCTGCCTGTCTTTTCTGTTCTAATGCCTTAGCAGCTTTTTCATTAGCTTCTGCTAATAATTCGTCAAAGTTGCTGATATCACTCTGTGCAGCATCAATTGCTGTATAAAGTGTAGCCTGCTTGTTAGTAAGCTCCTTCTGCTTGTCATTAAGAGCTGCCTGCTTAGTCTCTAAATCACTTTTATATTCAGCGATAGATGCTGCTGTTGCAGCCATCTCTTCAAGCTTGTTACGATCATAGTCATATACCTGCTGCATATAACTTGCCTTATTAATAACATCACTCATATCAGATGCTGTAAGGAATACATCTGAAATTGATGTTGACTGGTCTTCATACATATATTTAATTCTTAATTTAGTATCATCAAACTGTTTCTGCTGTAACTGTTGTGCAGCTTCAAGATCAGCGTTAGTCTGGTCAATCTCATCTGAGAGATCTGCCATATCCTGTTCTAAAGAACTCATCTCTGTAAGAAGATAGGCAGCCTGCTGCTGCAGCTGATCAAGTTCATTCTGTTTATCCTGCTTCTGCTGTGTAAGTGTACTGATTTCGTCAGCAAATGCTGTTGAACCTATAATTGTTGTTCCCGCAATAGTTGTTGCCAATGCTGCTGCAGCAAACGTTTTGAATACTCTTTTACGCATATATAAAACTCCTAAATATTACAATTTTGTTAAAACATTTTTACAAATACGTTAATATTATAATATACAAAGTTCAATATAGCAAGAAAAAACCGCAAAAAAGCTGATAAACTGTCAGTATAATTCCTAAAAAACCATCAAACTGCTGTCTGATGAAGCCTTATATTATCTGATATAAGTGCTATGAATTCTGAATTAGTCGGCTTGCCTTTGCCATTGCTGATTGTATATCCGAACAAATCGTTAAGAATATCCGGATTGCCTCTGTTCCAGGCAACTTCAATAGCGTGTCTTATAGCTCTTTCAACACGGCTTGGTGTTGTGTCAAACTTTTTGGCTATAGTTGGATAAAGGACTTTGGTAATACTATTTATTATATCCGGATCATTAACCGCAAGTGTGATAGACTCTCTCAGATACTGATAACCCTTTATATGTGCAGGAACACCAATCTCGTGTATCATTCCTGTAATCTCATTCTCAAGGATATGTTTGTTATGAGGAATACTGTCGTTAACCGATTTTTTTATATTGACAGGCTTTATATTAATAATTCCTCCAATATATTTAATGCGGTCAATCAGCATATTATTATCAAATGGTTTCATAACATAATATGTAGCTCCCATATTGAAAGCATCCTCTGTCACTGCCTCCCTTCCAACTGCACTAATAACAATAAATGCAGGATTAACACAATCATTATCCTCCCTTATCCTCTGCATAACAGTTAGTCCGTCAATCTGCGGCATAATAATATCAAGAAGTACAATATCAGGCTGTGTCTTTTTAATGACATCAACTGTATCCTCGCCATTCGTTGCTGTACCTACAACATCTAACTGCGGCTCTCCATTAATAACCTCTTTGATTACTTCTACCATTCTCTTGTTATCATCCGCAATTACAATTTTCAATGGATTCATAAGCAATTCTTCCCCTCGTCATATAATAATATATAAATATGCTTTCCGCCAAA
>UMCK01060717.1_pt1 | contig 24785 bp, 24 predicted proteins | sample 1964121 | NCBI WGS metagenome assembly UMCK01 (sample SAMEA4835957, study PRJEB28245) | human gut metagenome | biome: gut microbiome; material: fecal sample | place: Denmark | collected 2008 | reverse complement strand
TCATCAAGCACGGTGTAACATATGTTTGACAAACCAACACTTTCCCTACTTTTAAAGCAAATCTCGGATGAAGATGGTGCATTCTATGATGATTCCTTATGAAAAACGGTCAGAAATGCTTCGCCTCGCCCGATACGTTCCCTTTCGACTGCAAGACAAAAAAATACATGCCGCGCCTCTCAGAGCCCGCTTTCTTTCGGGGAGCTCCCCCGATGGGGAGCCAAGACATTTTCCCCTTCTTACGGCACATTTCTCACTTCTGCCCCAAGTCCGAAGATGGACAAGCCGCAATACTACCCAGCCATGATCTTCGGAAATTCCCGATTGATGACCTCCGCCATCATGCGCTTCATATTCCAGTCGCCGTGAATGCCGTCCAGCGCGAGCCAGGTGGGAAGCTCTTCCATCTCTTCAAAGGGTGCGGCGGTATCGATATGGACCTCACCGCGTATGAAAGCATTCACCTCGACGAAAGAATCTTTCCAGCCCTCATAGGTCGGCTCATTAAAAGCCTTTTGTATGTTTTCAGGATTGATCGGCGGCAGAGTCATCAGGATGGGCGTGATACCATGCTCGCGGCACTTTCTCTGGATCTCCTTCAGGTCAGAGATCACATCCGCTGCCGGGACACCGGCGCGAAGACTGTTCGTCCCGCCCAAGATGAGAAGGTAGTCCGGCGAAAAAGGAAGCACATCCTTCTCGAAGCGCATGACCATAGCCTCACTCGTATCCCCGCTTTGGGAAAGATTGATCGAAGGAAAGTCCAGATATGACTCATAGCTGTAGGCAAGGTCAGCAGGCCCAAAGGAGAGATGGCCGCCGCCGTGAGAAATGCTGTCGCCATAGACAGCCACCTTCCAATGCTTCACCGGATTTTTGATCTCCTGCGGCAGGCTCCACTCCCCCACGGGCTTCCCCGTGCTGTCCATTCCCCTGACACGCCAGTAGTAGGTTCCCGTCCGCGGCGCGTCATCATAGAGATCGGTGAGCTCGGTCGTATTCGCATAGATGCGATGGACGGATGGCGAGAAGCCATGGAGATTTTCCGGATACTTCGACGTGACTTCGATCTCATAGCGCGTAGCATTCGGATTTCCTGTGTAGGCATAGACCGGATACAGAAGGACGCTGCCATTTCCCTTGCCATAGGGATCGTGCGGGATGGGCGCATTGCGCTCCGTCTTGAAAAGTGCGCTCTCCACATCTGCCGGCTGCGAATAGGGGCCGATCGGATGCCCATCCAGATCGTACGCCCGCACGCGATAGAAAAGAGGCTTCTCTGCCGGTAATTGTCTCATGTCCAGCATGAGGCTATTCGTGTATACCTGGGTATTCCTGTAAATCGCATTGGCTATCGGAGCATCCGCTCTGAGGTCTTTGGGGATCTTTTTGAAAATCTCCACCTCGCTTCTGACGGCATTCAGATTCTGCGGCCAGGTAAGGCAGCCGTACGCCCCTTTCTCCTCTTTGATTACCTGCGCGGCGCGGACTTCCTCACAGTGAAAATGCAAGGATCCTGCGGTCATGGCAAGCGGCAGCACCGCAAGCGCAAGTCCTGCAGCAAGCCGCCTTTTCCATTGGATCGTCATCGTTCATGCTCCTCCCTTCGTTTCTTCTGTCATTAGTATAGGCAGAATGCTGCTGCATAGCAAATACTTATGGATTATGAATTTGGATAGTGAAAAGGCATGAAGTGAGCTAGAAGCCAGAGATGAGGAATCGGGTATGACTGGCGACTGGTGGCGAGTCACTTACATTTCTCGGGCATCGCCGTGATTCATACGCTGCGACGCTTCTATATTTTTATGCATCGCACCACCATTTCGCATTTCTCATGCAAGCAAGGCTTTCCGACGCAATCAAGGGGCAGCACTCCCCTGGGCCCTGATTTTCCAATAAAAAACACCTGCTTTCGCAGATGTTTTCCCTCACTTCAACTTCTCTTTCAAAAACTCAATGAACGTTTTCGTGGCACGGCTGAAGGGCTGATTTCTGCGCCACGCAAGAGAGGTGTAGATATACTGCGGCTTTCCTCCGATCGGTCTGAAACAGATCCGATGCTCATCAAGAAAGGGGAGTACACCCTCCCCGGAGATATAATAGCCCATGCCCTCATCTACCATGATGACCAAGTTCGCGGGGAGGTCAGACTCGATCATGGCAGGATGGCTTTCCTGATCCGTATGCCTGACAAAGAGCATCGCCTCAAGATCTGGACGAAGCCCCTGCAGCAGGGGGCGGCCTTCCAGGTCTTGCATCCATACTTCCGGCTTCTTGGCGAGCGGATCATCCGCACGCATATACACCCCCACCCGGCTCGGTTTTCCGATGGGGAGTGACTCATACTTCTCCCTATCGAAAGGCTGCACAAGGAGGCCCACATCGACGCAGCCATGATCCATACATTCACAAATGTAAGGCGTGATGTCCGTATAATAGCGGAAATATACCAAAGGATGGAGTGTCTGGAATTCCTTAATGAGACGCACGAAATCACGCGCCTGCGAGAGATCCCCTCCTGCTACGCTGATGGTGCCTTCCAGATTTTCTGCCGCCTGCGAGACTTCCATCTCCGTCTTGTCGACCAGAGAGACGATCTCTTCGGCGCGTCGGCGAAGAAGGATGCCTTCCGGCGTCAATGCGATCTTGCGTCCGCTCCGATCCAGGAGCGGGACGCCCATATCCGCTTCGAGGTCCGCCATCTGGCGCGACAGCGTCGGCTGCGTGATGTGGAGGCGGCTGGCCGCCTTCGTGATGCTCTCCTCACGCGCGACCATGAGAAAATATTTCAACACACGGATTTCCATGGAAATCGCTCCTTTCATGAAATCATTTTTCTCATTATATCACGGGTGGAAAAGGGGGCAAGGGTTAGCCCTCGGGGCGGCTCCGTCCACTGATTTTGAGTAAAAGCTCGGCTCTCTAGTTAGGAGTTAGGAGTGTTGGTGCGGCGCATAAAAATATAGAAGCGCCGTAAATTTTAGATAAACCGTACTCTCGTATCGTCATTCCGACCGAAGTGGAGGAATCTTTTTCGTTTGCGGCATACCGCCGGGTAAGCTCAAGAACGCAAATGGGAAGCCTGCTTTCAAAGGCAGGGAGTACGGTGTTTCATGCAAGAGAAACAACGCACAATGTACGGATTTCCGCTGCAACAAAGATCCCTCGGCTTTGCTCGGGATGACGAAACGGAGAGATGGCTACCCGACAACTGCTTTCAGACTTAGATCATGAGACATGCTGTCCCTTGATTTCGAATGAAAGCTTTGCTCGAATGAGGAATTAGGAATGAAGGTGGCGGCTCCGCCGCAAATATATATTTTGCAGCGAAGCTGCCACCACAATCCTGAACCCATCAACCTGAACCCGACAACAACACAAAAGACGTGCTCGCGCACGTCTCTTTCGTTAAAAGCTGTATGTTCCCTTATAGATCAGGTCTTTGATGAAATTCGGAAGGGCAAAGCAGCTTTTCTGGATATTTTTATTGTAGTACTTCATCGGCTGCGGACCGTCTTCACGGACCTTGGCTGTGAGCGGGTCATATTTCTTCGATCCGATCATGAAGGAGTGCATACACTCCGGATAGATCGGCACGTGTGAAAAATACATGCGTACGATGGGGAATACATCACGCATCGCCTCAAAGACATCGTGGACGGTCTTCTGCTGGACGATCGGGGACTCGGTCTGCTGGACGATGAGCCCATCTTCTCTAAGAGCCGCCTTGGCGCTTTTGTAGAATTCTCTCGTGAAAAGGCCTTCGCCCGGTCCGATGGGGTCAGAGCAGTCGATGATGATGACGTCATAAAAATCCTTCACCGCAGCCGCAAAAGCGATGCCATCTCCCACATGGACATGAAGCTTCTTCGGCGGATCCAGGAGAACTTTGGAAATCGTCGGGAAATATTCCTTAGAAAGCTCGATGACGCGGCCATCGATGTCGCAGAGATCCACCTGTTTTACACACTCGTGGCGGCAGACTTCGCGTGCGACGCCGCCGTCTCCGCCGCCAATGATGAGTACACGCTCCGGATGAGGATGCATCATGAGCGGGACATGCGCGATCATTTCATGGTACGTCCACTCATCCTTGACGGAAGTCTGGAAAACACCGTCTAAGATGAGAAGACGTCCATACTGCTCCGTCTCGACGATCTCAATGTGCTGAAAGGGGGTCTGCTCTTCATGCAGCCTTTTGGTGATCGCCAGAGTGAGTCCCAGATGGTCATTGGCCCACTCGGTCACGGTCTGCTTTGTTTCCATAGGCTTAGTTCTCTTCTTTCGGAGCTACTGTCTTAGCCGCCTCATCGAAAAGATTTCCGCCGGCAGGCGCAGGAGCGGCTTCCTCTGCTTCTACAGCCGGTGCTGCTGCTTCTTCCGTGGCAGAAGGCTCCGCCTCAGCGGTCGGTTCAGACGGTTCAGAAACTGCCGGCTGCTGAGCCTGCACCGCCTGCGGCGCACGAGCGGCTTTGGCTGCTTCGATCAGCGCCAGCGCAGATTTGAAATTTGACAAGAGCTTTTCGATATACAGATTCATATCGCCTTCTGCCTTCAGCAGATCCGCATTCATCTTGCGACGAGCCGCTTCGGCATCGGAAACGATCTTCTGCGCTTCGCTCTGGGCTTCCTGAATGGAAAGCGCGGCTTCCTTGTGTGCATTCTTCTTCACATTATCTGCGGTTTCCTGTGCCATGACCAGCGTGTGGGACATGGTCGACTCCATCTTTTCGTAGTTGCGGAGCTTCGTGCGGATGATGTCCATTTCTTCTTCCATCGCACGGTGCTCGCGGTAAATCTTTTCATAGTCGCTCGCAAGCTCTTCCAGAAAAGCATTCACTTCATCCTTCGAATAGCCGCGGATCTGACCGGAAAATGTTTTATTATGAATATCCATCGGTGTGATCATGATCTATGCTCCTTTAATGATATTCTTACTTATGAGTTCAAGGGTTCAGGGTTCAAGGTTCAGGGTTTGCCCCTCGGGCGTGCCGTCTCATGATTACGTGTGAAAGAGGTTCAGCGGGTTCTATAGGTTCAAGAGGTTCAAAGGGGTTGGTGCGGCGCATAACAATCAGAAGCGCCGCGGAGGTTTGAAATTAGCGATTTTCCCGTATCGCAAACCTAATCCCTAGCCACTAATCCCTGCTTTCAAACTTCTATGGTATTCACGAAAGATGAGAAATCTATGAACCTGTCGAACCTACAGAACCCATTGAACCTATTAACCTGAACCCCGAACCCTTACTTATATCTGTCGATCAAAAGCCCCGTCCGTCCTTTTCGGCTCGTGCCGGTCTCTTCTTTGATCTCGATGCGGCCGCGCCCCCGGATGCTGATGATATCGCCTGCCTTCACCGTCTGGGATGCGCTCTTGGCAGGCTGCCAGTTCACTTCCGTGCGCCCGTCATCGACGGCCTGCACCATCTTGGAGCGGGAGATACCAAAGCCCGCTGCCCCGACGGCATCGAGGCGAAGAGAGGCCACTGTCGCACGGACTTCCTTGGCCGTTTTCTTCGGCGGCTCGATCTCCTCCATCGGGATCTCTTTGACCGTGACAGGGACCATAGCGACTTTATGGAAATTGTCTCTGATCCATCCGGCCATGGTACTGTCTGCTACGATCTGACAGCCGGCGCCCTGCATGAGGATGTCGCCAAGAACGGCACGGTCGATACCAAGACCCATCAGCGAGCCTAAGACGTCCCGATGCCCGATCAGGCGGTAACGGTCATCCCAAGTGACGGAGAGGAGCGTCATCCCAAAGTCGATGGGGCCGTCATAGTCGTCTCTGGAAAAGGCAATGCGCACGCGTTCTGCCTCATGATAGCCGCCTTCACTTTTCACCGTGACCGTCTTCATATGGGTGGCGATAGTCTGCCCGATCTGCGCGGCAAAAGGCGACATAAACGGGCCGACAGCAAATGGCCGTCCACGGTCGACAACATCGGCCAGATCCAGCAGACGGATCGCCATGTCTTTGGCATCGTCACTGGTGGCCGCAAAATAACGAATGATTTTTTCTCTATCTTTCATATGTTGATTCCTGGCTCATCATTTCTAATTATTTCCCCGCCATTTGATCCGATTTTGCGAGGCATGCTTCTACACCATCCATCAGCGCAGCGCGGATACCCGCGCGCTCCATGGCATGGATCCCCGCGATGGTGGTACCGCCGGGACTGGTGACCTGATCCCGCAGCTCAGCCGGGTGTTTCCCTGTTTCCAGCACCATCTTGGCTGCGCCATACAGCGTCTGGGCAGCGGCTTCGATGGCAAGCTTTCTGGGAAGACCGATCAGGACGCCGGCATCTGCCAGGGCATCAATGATGACAAACGCATATCCCGGACCTGCGCCCGAGAGCGCGCCAAGCTCATCGAGCTGGCGCTCCGTCACGACGGCTTCCTTGCCCAGCGCGCGGAAAATATCCTCTGCCTCAGCGATGAGTCCTTCCGAAGCGAATGTCCCCGGAGCGATCGCTGCCATGCCTTCTCCGACAGAGGCCGGGGTATTCGGCATGACACGGATGACTTCTGTCCCCTTCGGAAGAGCCTTTTCCAGTGTCTCGATCGTGACAGCGGCAGCAATAGAAAGGACCCGGCGGGGCGCATGCCGGGACAATTCTTCCAGCACAGAAGGAACCACGTTCGGCTTCACGGCCACAATGACCAGATCCGCCTCACTGGCTTCGCCCCCCTCTTTGGAGACAGAGACTCCGTATCGTGCTGCTTTTTCTTCCGAAGCCGCAAGGGAATGCTCCTTGACGAAGACTTCTTCTTTTTTCCATAAACCTTTGGCAAGGCAGCCGGAGAGGATCGCTCCCCCCATCGCCCCGCATCCGATGATCAGTATCTTTTTCATAGGTTCGGTCCTTTCCAGGCAGGGATGCCTTGGAAATCGGTCAGTCGATCCTTATCGAGCCGTACAGTCTCCGGCAGGCAGATAAGGACATCATCATTCAGAAGCTCGATGCTTCCGTGGGCCAGATAAACAGCTCCGCTCATGAAATCGACAAACCGGCTGGCTGTCTCATCATCCACACTGTCATTCAAAACGACAATAACGGCGAGCCCCTTTTCAAGAGCATCCACCCCATGCCGTGCATCTGCATACGTGCCGGGCACCATGATCACCACCTCCAGCGGACGGAGACTTCGGGCCGGCAGCGCGCCTGCCTCCGGAAGTATCTCCCTCTCCTCTGCCTGTGTGTCATAGACATCCTCGTCCTGGCCATCGAACTGCTTTTTCAGCCAGCCCATGCCCGCTTCCCAGAAAGACATCAAGCCTCTGGAGCCGAGGGTCCCTGCGGCTGCTGGGCATTCCACTGTGGTGCACCGGCCGGTGCGGCTGCCTGCTGATCCGCATAGGCAGCGAAATTCTCACGGGAAACGCTCATATTATTCGGCGCGCAGAGATAAATGCTTTCAGAGATCTGGTCGATGCGGCCGTCCAAAGCATACATGATGCCCTGAACGAAATCCACGATACGCTGGGCTTCATCCGCATCCGTTTTTTCCATATTCATGACGACCGGACGCATAGCCTTCAGATGATCCCCGATCTTTTCCGCATCACTGTAGCTCTTCGGGCTGACAACAACCATGGTGTATGGCTTGGCGGCCTGACGCGGGACAGCACTTCTGCCAATACCGCGGACAGCTGCCGGACGCGGCGGGACGGGCTGAGCCGGATTGACGGGAGCCGTCTCCTCACCAAGATCCTCCTCTTCCATATCCTCATCATCACGATCGACAAACTGATCTTTAAACTTATCCAATAAACTCATTTCTTTCTCCTCCTAATGGTATACGCGAGAGCCGAAGATCGCGGTGCCGATACGCACCATCGTGGCTCCCTCTTCGATAGCCTGTTCAAAATCATGGGTCATTCCCATAGACAGGATGGAAATCTGTCCCTCGGGAAACTGCTTTTTCATATCCTCCCACATCTCGTGGGCTTTGCGGAAAACGGGGCGCGTCATCTCCACATCCTCATAATTTGGTGCCATGCACATCAGTCCGAGCACCCTCACATGAGAGAGCGACTTCGCTTCATCGATCGCCATTTTCATGTCATCTGGTGAAAGACCTGTCTTGCTTTCTTCTCCGGAAATATTAAACTCCAGAAGTACGTCCTGCACCTTATCGATCTCTGCCGCCCGCTTGTCGATCTCCCGCAGAATGGACAATGAGTCCGCTGACTGGATGAGATCTGCCATAGCGACTGCCTTTTTGACTTTATTTTTCTGCAAATGTCCCTGCAGATGCCAGGTCACCGGGAGCGAGAGCTCCTGGTATTTTTCTTCCATTTCTTGGACACGGTTCTCACCCACATGGGTGACACCGAGAGAAATGGCTTCTTCCATGTCTTTGATGGGATGGAACTTCGTCACAGCCACCAGCGTGACCTGCTGATGATACGGGGATTTCTCCCGCGCTGTTTCGATCCGCTCCATGACATGAGCTAATCGTTGTTTGATTTCTGACATAGCCCCGCCTTCTTTGTGTAGTTTCAGCATAGCTCTTCTGGTAGAAATAGTTATACTCATGATTTATTATAGCATAAACGGAGTAAGCGGTACATGGGAATCACATATGCTTCCACGGATGACTTGAAAGTGCTGATAAGTACTAGCACAAACGCTCTATTGCATGATATACGTGCTTACTGATGCTTGCCTCTTCCCCCACAAATTGCGGAGACATTGAGGGGTAACTCATGGGGTAAAAGAAAACCGCCACTATGCTTGATCCTATCGGCATAGTAGCGGTTTTATAATTCATGTTTTTACGCTTCTAAGATGGTTAAACCCTTCATGACTTCTTGCTTCTCTTCTTCGTAGACTTGTGCGTAGCGGTCGGCAGTCATTTGATAACTGGCATGTCCCAAAAGTTCTTTCAGCACGTTCATAGGTATATGCTTCCTAGCCGCCATGGTCGCGAAGGTATCACGCAGGGCGTGAACGCTGAACATGTGTATTTCTTTCCCCTGCTTGCTCAACTGGCTCACCTTATGCCTGATTATATTATTCATCACATTCACAAGCATAAGCCCGCCGCGTTCTGATCTGAAAATTGGCTCATTAAGGGCAAGTCCAAACACCATTGCATTATTTTTCATCTGCGCATCCAGTATTGCCCTTATTTCTGCATTCATCGGAATTATGCGGCATGAGTTCGCCGTTTTAGGTGTATCGCCAAGTACCCACTTGCCGCTCCTATCTCTTGTGACTGTGCGGCGGATATGAATCACATTTGCCTTATAGTCTATGTCTCTAGGCTCTAACGCTCCACACTCTCCGCATCTCACGCCAGTAGCGAGCATAAAGCGAAAGGCGTTGTAATACCATGATTTCTTGACGCCTTCAAGGAAGCAGGTGATTTCTTGCGGTGACAGTGCCTTGTGCGTTGTCTCTGTAATTTTTCGCCCTTCTCGTTTGATTTGCGGGATATGGTCGGCGGGGTTAGTGGTAATAATCCCATCAAGCACGGCATTTTCTAACACCATGCCTATAATAAGTTTTACTCTATTTCCCGTTGCTACGCCGTGCATCTCTGCCACTTTCTGCTGGATCTGCACAATCTGACGGCGTTCAATCTTTTGAACCTTGCAACGCCCTAACGCCTTATTGATGTGTTTGTTGTAACACGTTGTATAGCTTAGCAGTGTAGCCCCCTTCACCTGCCTAGCCTTCATCTCACACCATTCGGCGAAGTAATCACCAAACGTAACGGCGTTGTTCTTCGTGTACGTTCCGGCGGCTATCGCCTGTCTCTTCTCTGTTTCTTTCTTCATGCACTCTTTCGGCGTAGCACCATAGACGGAATAGCGAACCCCGTCAACGGTGAATCGCTTCTCATAGCCGCCCTTGGCTCTTGCTCTTACGCCCTGCGGTAATCTTGCCATGTTGACCACACTCCTTAACAAATGGCGTTAATCCATGCTCTGATAGCTTCTGAACGGGTGATATTCTTTGCTCTGCAATATGCATCGAGCTTATCCCGTTCCCCATCATCAATGCGAACCGTGATAGACTTCTTCACATCCTCACGGTTCACCTTCGATGGTCTGCCACGCTTCGCGGTAGTCATGTAACCACCTAGCCCAAAATGGTACGCGTGTAGCGTTCAAGTAATGCACCCGTTCTCACGTCATACTTACGCACGACTTCTACGGGGTACTCACCCCAGTCACCCATAACCGCCTTGCCGTTCGGCGTATGGATGGTGACTGTATTCTCGCCTGTTCTAACAACGCTAGCACCGTTAGCAAGCAATTCTCCGATCGTTACGTTCTCCATTCTGATTTCTCCTTTCTAAATATTACGCATTATTGCCTTGCGTTAATTATAAGATACATCTGATTTTTTGTTATGTCAAGCATATTTTTAGAAACACGTTTATCAAGGGCTATGGTTTCAGATCCATGCTATGTGTTATACTGATGATGCCAGTTGACCACACATCAATATGGCATGCCCCCGTGGACTATTGCCGTTAGTCCGGCGGGGGTTTTTCATACCATAGAGAACGCCTTCACAAAAGGGCTACAGTCTACGCGCTACTCTATAAGTTTCTCTCTTCTGCCTTTTCTGAACTCCCACAGGGGGCATTTTTTATTGGGGCATCCGCTCACTTCCTTCGCTGATCCTGAACACTCCACACAGTAATCATGGATAGCTTTAGAACGAATGGGAATACCCGCCGGAAATGGTTTTTCCTTCAGTCCTGAACGGTACGCCCACAGGGGGCAGGCTCTCTCCTTGCATTTTGATACGGCATAGACGTTGCAACAAACACAGTCAACGCACCGCGCATGGATTGCACGCCCACGGGTCAAATCTCCCTTTCTTCTACGCTCTGAAACCAACTGATCGAACTCTGTTTTCGTCATAGTTTTCTACTCCTAAGGCTCACTACTAAGTAACACTCCGCCCAAACTCTACGAGCGGCACCAGAAGGACGGGCTACAGGCTCGCCCTGCTCTCCGCTCAAAGCAGACTGGGCAGGAAGAAAAACAACTTCTCTCCAATGACAATGGCCAGGGGAACTACTTGAAAGCTCGCCCCGCTCGCCATTCCAAACGGACGGGAAAAAGAAAACAACTCCACCAACAACAAGGGTAGGGGTGGTGGTACTGATCCTCTGATTCGCCATGCCTTCAGCCACTCGCCGGATTAAGGCTACTCCTCTAAGCAAGGGGCATAGCTTTGAAATACAAGCGGCTCCCCAACTACTCACCTAACAGGAATAGAGAAGCAAGCCAAACGGCAGGACTATCCCCCTCCTGATCCTGCCATTGGCTACACGTTTAGCCGCGATGTCCTATGGTAAATCTATATCTATTCACGGAATGACCGACAGGGGAAAGTACACCATGAGTAGCTCGCTTTGCTTGATTTTATCGAATGTTTCCAGACTTTTCCATTCACGGAATAACCGACAAACCTGCTCCATATTCCCGATGCCACATTCTTCGATATTATCGAGCATTTTGGGTTTCCGTCCGGAACAATCGGCAAATTGTAGGTGATTCCGAACCATTCCGTAGGTGATTCCGTGAATGCTTCGTGGGTGATTCCGTGACTATGAAACAATTTTCCGTTTCCTTGCCATGCGTTTCTTTATGGCTTCCGCTTCCTGCTCTGATATATTTTTCCATTGACCTGATAAGGCATACACGTCTTTTATGCGTTCTCCCCTAGGATAAAATTCTTTTCGTGGAGTGATCTCTTCCAGAAACCCTAATGCCACGAGCCTTTTCCGATCATCATAGAACGTATTTCTATTGCTTGCCTTGTATAGCCCCTCAGCACACACAAGGGCAAGATTGAGGAAAAATAATCCCTTCCCCTTGTGTTGCCCCTGTATCAGTTCCCATTTATCGGTTGGATATGTCAATGGATCGTGTTTCCCATCGCGTTGTGCATGAAGTCTTGCGGCTATGTCTCGCCTGCAAGCAAATAGGAGTAGCCGCGTGCATGTGCCGCTTAATGCTTTATACGCGGGACTGTCCATTAGCCCATAATAAATGGGCAAGTATGGGACGCCCTTTCTCATTTGCTGTGCGGGTGGCAGGCTATTCGAGGTTTTTCTTCCCATTGCCGTCACCATTCCGTTTGAAGTATTCGCGGAAAGGTCGCACCACGCTAGCCCGTACTGCGATCCCTTTCTCAAATCGTTCCTTCTGCGCTCTGATTTCATCATCGCAAGAGGGCATGTAGTACCCTTTCACCGTAGCGCAGATGAGCGCGCCCTCTTTGCGGCGTTCCCTGCTTGCCATTTCAGAAAGCCGCCGGACGTTGTTTAGGCTCATGTCCGTACAGATCCGCGCGGCAGGGATGGCGTTCTCCTGTCCGATCGCTCCGTTGTTTATCAGATACTCTTTAAGCATGATTGTTTTCTCCTTCCTTGTTCATTCCGTCAATCAGTTCATCGACAAGCACCTTGTCATAGAGAGTACGGCGTCCGATCTTGCGAGCCAGTCCATGCTCTTTAGCCCACTTGGATGTGTACGTCTTTCCCATACCGATATACTCACACAGTTCTTCAATGTTCATCATGCGTTTTGTCATTGTAAACACCATATCTTTCTGCGCTCGTCCTGAAGCACAAATACACCCGTGCGTTGCCGCACGTGATTCAACGATGAAATAATCATGGCAGAAACCATATTGCGTTAATAGACGTATAGAAGATGTATTTTTTTTACTACGCTTAATGTGTATTTCCTAGCAAAACATATTAAACGATGTATTGCGAAAGGTGGTAGACGGCATGCCAAAAGCAAAAAAACAGAAGAGGACAAGCAGATACTCCGCGAAGTGGGAAGAAGAATATTCGAGGCGCGAAAGAAAAAAGGGATAAAGTCAGCAGGAAAACTAGGCGAGATGATGAACCCATCTCTTAGCAGTCCGCAACAATCCGTTTCTGCATGGGAAACAGGGTCAAGAGAGATTGGCTTGCTAAATCTAATCAAACTAGCAATGGCTTTGGACATATCTCTTGACGAATTGGTTATGGGGGCGGTTGATAAAGTTGAATGCAATTCAGCACAAAGACATACTCTCCGCGATACTTGCGAATTCTTATTCAAGACCATCCCGCGGGAATTGCCTAAAACCCTTGGAGCTACCTATGGGTTATCCGATGAAGCACCGGTACCTGATAATAGCGGCATACCATTAACCAACCACGTATTCGAGCTCAAATCACGCCCGTTTATTTATGTGAAAATACCACTTCCTATTGCGCTTACCGTCCCTTCTTCCCGTATATCTATGAAACTTCCCACGGGATTTGCACGCTTGAATCAATGTGGGGTAGAAATAACTAGATGCACTGATTCGCTCGTTAAACTTAACACAAGCGGTGCAGCTATCTCAGAAGAAATATATCGGGACGTACTCTCTCGTGTTCCCAATATTCCGCTTAACTCCATAATTACAGATGCGCCTTTCTAAGATCATGCTCTTTTATAGACATAGACAACAAACCTATAGCATGTTCTATCTTGTCCACTACCAAAATACAGTAAACTCAACAGACAGAACCAACGCGCCAACATTGAAACGTTACTCGCTACGTTACGTGTTGGCGTTTTTTCATTCTTATACCTACCGATCGAGGATTTGTCTAATAGATTCCTTACGTATGGGAACCCACCGCGCCCCCTCCCCCTGCCGCCGGAATAGAGTTCCTTACCACCCTTTTCCAGAAGGAAGCCCCGCCACCTGCCGTGCCATCTGCTCTGTGAGAAGGGAAAGCGATACAGATCATAGCTCACCCACTCATTGCTGCGTGCGATCCTTCCCCTGATCTGTGCGCCCTCTCTGTCATGCTCTTCATCACCTTCAGGGATCAGCATGACAAGAAGGGGGGTGGGGAACAGGTGCATGGCTCGCATAAATTCATCAGCAGACACACCCCTCGCGTCATATCCGCACGCCGCGTTTACTTCACGGGAAGTTATACCCCGCTTCTATTCCGCACGCTAAAAACGCCCGCTCAATAGAGATTTGATATAGCTCTATCAAGTAGGCGCGTGTCTATGCCCTTCCTGCTCTGTTCCTTCATAAGAGGGGCAAATTGGGGTATTTTACGGGGTAAAGCGGGAAATATTTCAGTCAAGTATGCAATAAAGCTAGATTTTATCGGGCTTCTGATTGCCTGTGTGAAAAAATGATTTATTATAGCACAGAAATCCATAGGGAAAAAGGAAAAGGTTGACAGGTTCTATGGGGTCTATGGGGTCAGTGGGTTCAACGGGGGCGGTGCGGCGCATAAGAATATAGAAGCGCCGCGAAGTTTTGAAACTAGCAGTTTTCTCATATCGTAAACCTAATCCCTAGCTACTAATCCCTAATTCCTAGCCGCCCATCCCAACTCTCAAGCATCAAGGTCTAGGGAAACACTGATTCAATCGTTGTCAGATTTAATCAGCGTTTCTCTAACTCCTTTGGCTAACACTGAACCTTATACGCAAAAGCCCCGACAGCTCATCTGAGCCATCGAGGCTTTTATCACTCGTTCCTTATACCATATTCGCTTTCTTTGCGATCTCCTCCGGAATCGTCAGCCCCAAGATCTCCGCATCCTGCTTATTGATGACGATGGTATAGTCCTTCTGGTGCTGGATCGGAGACGTCTCCGGCTTTACCTTGCCATTGAGGATATCCGCTGCCAGCTCTCCTGTCTGCTTGCCGAGGCGATAGTAATCGACCGAGAGCGCTGCCAGCGCACCGTCCTTCGCCATGATGTCCGCCCCGACGATGACGGGGATCTTATTCGCATCCGTGATCTTCATCAGTGTCGGAATGGAGGAAGCCAGCGTGTTATCCGTCGGAACGTAGATGTAGTCCACCTTGCCGATGAGTGACTCCGCCACCTGCTGGATATCATTGACATTGTTCACCGTACGTTCTTCGACGACAAGATCATGCTTCTTGCAGTAGTCCTTCATCTGGTTCGCCTGTACTTCGCTGTTTACTTCGCTCGAGCAGTAGATGAGGCCGACATGCTTCGCCTGCGGGATGAGCTTGCCAGCAAGCTCCATCTGGGCATCCATGGCTGCGAAATCACTGACTCCGGTCACGTTACCGCCGGGTCTCTCATCATTCTGTACCAGCTTTGCACTGGTATAGTCAGTGATCGCAGTACCGACGATCGGGATGTCCTTGATCTCATTCGCTGCTGCCTGCGCCGCCGGTGTCGCGATGGCACAGATCAGCTTCGGCTTCTCTGCTTTGAACCTGGAAACGATGGTCTTCAGATTCGACTGATCGCCCTGTGCATTTTCCTGCTCGATCTCGACCTTATCCGGCCCATAGCCGCGCTCCTTCAATGCATCGACGAAGCCTCTATTGGCCTCATCGAGTGAGCCATGCTGCACGATCTGTACGACACCGATCTTGATCTTACCAGAGGCATCTCCGCTCTGTCCACCACAACCGCCGGAGATCAGAGCCGCCGCCGCGAGCGCGGCCGCTATACTGCATTTCATCCAGTTTTTCATCTTATGTTGCCTTCTTTTATTTATACAATACTATATGGGGTTCAAGGTTCAGGGTTAGCCCATGATTACGTTTGAAAGTTTTCCATCCAGTGAGGAGTGAGGAATGAGGAGTGAGGAGTGTTGGTGCGGCGCATAAAAACATGGAAGCGCCGCGAAGCATATATGAGGCGACTGCTTTTAAATGTCAACCATCAGATTTCAATGTCTAACATCTTTTAGTCTCTTAGACCAATAATCCCTATCACTTAATATACTCATTCTCTAGTGCATCCATGGTGCCATTTGTTTCCATTTCAGCGAGGAAGAAATTGACGTAATTCAGGAGATCCTGATCCCCCTTGGCCATGAGAACACCAAAGCGGCTCTTGGTGAATGGCTGGTCGACGAGCGGAGCAGCTAATTTATTATTTAAGCGTACATACTTTCTCGCTTCCATGGTCTCCGTAATCATAATATCCGCTTTGCCCTCAGCAATGAGATCTGGAATTTCTGCATTCTGTTCATGGACGAGGAGCGTTGCATGCGAGAGTTGTGCCTTGGCAAATTTTTCATTCGTTCCACCCGGATTCACCATGACCTTTACTTCTGGACGGTCGAGATCAGCGACAGACTGATATTTCTTTTCTTCGCCCGCACGGCAAAGGATGGTCTTTCCGAAGAGCAGGTAGCCGTCCGACATCGCCATCGTACGTTCGCGGTCGAATGTACGAGTGATACCGCAAAGCGCGACGTCAAATTTCCCGTCCTGCGTATCCTGCGAAAGGGTCTTCCATGTGGTCGGCACGTATTCAACTTTAACGTGCAGACTGTCCGCGAGTTTCTGGGAGAGTTCGGTATCAAATCCTTCATATGCGCCTGTCTCCTGATTCTTATAGGACATTGGACGGTAGTCCCCTGTCGTTCCGATGCGGATCGTGCCACGAGCAGCGATATCTTCGAGGTGCGATGCCCATGCTTCGCCTGCGGCACCGATAGCCAGTGCAACCATAAGGAGCGTTGCTCCTCCGATAATTTTCCAGTTTTTCATATATTTTCTCCTTTGCTTCTATACTACGTTGAGGGGGCAAGGTTTAGTGGTGTGGTGCGGCTTGAAACTTGGAGACATTAGACTCCAGATGTCTGACATCTAATGTCTGCTATCTGACGTCTGATAGTCTCCTAGTCTCTTAGTCACCAATCCCTAGTCCACCATCGTCGCATTCTTGTATTCATCCGGGATCTTAATACCAAGGATCTCCGCATTTTTCTTATTGATGATGACCTCATAGACTTCCGGATCCTCGACCGGAGTTTCTTCCGGCTTGATCTTTCCATCCAGGATCTGGGCCGCCATGTGGCCGGCCTGGACGCCCGATTTATAGAAATCTACAGAGAGAGAGGCGAGCGCTCCGTCTCTGGCCATGCTGTCAGCGCCGACGAGGACCGGGATCTTAGCCGGGTCTGTCACTTTGACAAGAGTCGGAATGGAAGAAGCGAGAACATTGTCCGTCGGGACATAGATGAAGTCGACCTGCCCTAGCATGGATTCTGCGACCTGCTGGATATCATTCACAGAGGAAACCGTTTTTTCTACGACAGAAAGACCAATGGAAGCGGCATGCTTCTTCGCCTGGTTCGCCTGGATCTCACTGTTTACTTCACTCGAGCAGTAGAGCAGCCCCATGGTCTTGGCATTCGGCAGGAAGACCTTGCCCATATCTACCTGCTTTTCGACCGGACCACGGTCATTGACGCCGGTGACATTCGTTTCCGGCTTCTGATTCGATTTGACGAGCTTCGCCGTCTCAAAGTCGGTGATAGCACAGCCGACGATCGGAATATCTTTGATCTCATTGGCTACCGCCTGCGTTGCCGGAGTAGAGATCCCGAAAATGATGTCCGGCTTATTGCTCTTGAAACGTGCCGTGATGCTCTTCAGATTCGACTGATCCCCCTGTGCATTCTGCTGATCGACTTCGACCTTGTCCGGTCCATAGCCTTTATCCTTCAGCCCATCGATCATCCCTTGATTGGCTGCATCCAGCGAACCATGCTGCATGATCTGCACGACTGCGACCTGTTTCTTGCCGGAAGTCTTACTGCTCCCTGCCGAATTGCCGCCACATCCTCCATAGACCAGTGTCATTCCTGCCAATGCTGCGATAAGCCCTGCTTTTACCCATTTGTTCATGATGATATTCCTTTCTACTTTTCTACCATGCTGCTTTCAGAAATATAATTCTGCGTGACAGAGATTTACGCGCTGCTTTCTATGGCCGCGCCGCTCTTCCTCTCACTTAAACAAAAAGTCCCTTGCTTCACTCAGCAAGGGACGACGGGGACTCATCGCGGTACCACCCAATTTATCTAAGGAATACAAAAAGGGTGGTACCAAGGGACGGATTCTCCGTGGTACCACCCTCATTCATCTTCATCAGATCAACTCTCGGCTCCTTAACGCAAGCCACCCCGGCAAGACCTACTTCGATTTCAGTCATGCAGTTCCGGAAAGAACTTCCCTATTTCCTATTTACCGGTTCCCAGCATTCCCGGCTCTCTGTGAAAAATCAGAAATACGTACTTTTTTCCATCAGCACTTTTGTAATATGTGCTTATTGTATCGGATGATGAGAAAAATGTCAAGCCGAAAAGACCTCATCAATCAGGAGAGAAGCTCTGGAGCCATCCAAAGGAGGCGTTCTGCGAAGGGGCTCCCGGCTGCTGATCTCCTTTCACCTCCATAGAAAACCCCCGACCGAAAAATTCGATCGGGGGATGCATATTAACGATTCGCAGTCGCCTTGACGGCATCCACGACTTTGGCTCCGCCGGCACGATTTCCGCGATCGACGAAACGATAGCCGATGAAAAGGAGAATGAACCAGACCGGAGTGACATAGAGAGCGACTCTCGTATCCTCACGGAAGGCAGAAGCCACGACTACGCAGGCAAGGAAGGCCATGGTGATATAGCCGGAGTAAGGAGCCCACGGCATCTTGTACGTGAGCTTCGCCTTTTCTTCTTCCGAGAGAGAGGCACGGAATTTCTGCTGGGTGCGCAGGATGACGAACCAAGTCCAGAGCGCCCCGAAGGAACCGACGCTGGTGACGTAGACGAAAAGCTCCGCCGGCATGACATAGTTCAGACCGACAGCGACAAGCAGGATCATTGCGGAGAAAAGGATGCCGACCCACGGCAGACGATGACGGTTCAGCGTCTGGAAGCAGGCAGGTGCATTCCCCTGCAGGGACAGATTGTAGAGCATACGGCCGGAGCTGAAGATCCCGCTGTTGCAGGAAGAGAGTACCGCCGTGATGACGACGATATTGATAATATCCGCTGCACCGGCGATGCCGAGTTTTTCAAAGGTCACAACAAATGGGGATCCCATGTGTCCGATCTCATTCCATGGGTAGATGGACATGATGACGCCCAGAGAGAGCACATAGAAAATCAGGATACGCCAGAAGACTTCGTCGATGGCTTTCTTGATGGTGGACTTCGGATCATGCGCTTCACCCGCAGTGACGCCGATGATCTCGATGCCAAGATAGGAATACATGACCATGACAAGTGCCATCAGGGTGCCGGAAAAACCATTCGGGAAGAAGCCGCCGTTCTGCCAAAGGTTTGCGATGCCGGTCGCAATGCCGCCATTGCCGATGCCGAAGACGATCATGCCGATGCCGCTGATGATCATGAAAATGATGGTGCAGATCTTCACGAGGGCAAACCAGAATTCAAACTCGCCATAGGCAGAGACGGCGATGAAATTCACCACGGTCATGATGACAAGTGCGACAAGCGCTGACAGCCACTGCGGCAGATCCGGATACCAGAAATTCATGTATATCCCGACGGCAGTGAGCTCGGCCATACAGGTGACCATCCACATGTACCAGTACGTCCAGCCGGTGAGATAGCCCCACTTCGGGCCTAAGAAACGTGCCGCATGCGCACTGAAGGCCCCGGAGACCGGGTAGGCGACGGAGAGCTCACCGAGCGCACGCATGATGAAATAAATCGCAATACCGCCGATGACATACGTCAAGAGTACCGATGGGCCGGCAAGTTCGATCGCAGTCGCCGAGCCCAGAAACAGACCGACACCGATCGCACCGCCAAGGCCGATGAGCTGGATATGTCTGTTTTTCAGGCCGCGTTCCAGGTTTTCATGCATTTCCTGTTCTTTGTCTTCCATAATTCTTTCCTCCTAGCAAGTCCTGATGATCCCAAGTCCGGCAGCTGAGACTGCCCCGCCGGAGAGTGGATCCCCTCCCCCGACATAACCGCTTTCCTTTCTTCATCTGCTTTCAGAAATGTACTTCCCATTCCTGCATATTCGAATGAGTCTAAGTAATAACGCAACTAATATTTTATACAAAATAAGGGTGCATGGCAAGATAAAATAGGGGGGAATCTATATAAATTCAGTCATGTGAGAGTATATTTCATGATTTTCATTTTATAAGAAAGCGCGCATTATCATGTTTTAGCATGAACATGATCATCCATAGCCCAGTCATGGCAAATGACCAGGGAACGGGAGTGAGTGGTGAATAGTCGCTAGGGATTAGGAGCCTCGAGTGACTGGTGACTTGAATGCCATTTTTGGGGAGCGCCATTTACCAAAACAGGCGCTTGGCTGCTGCCGTAAATCGCCTGCTTGATACGCATTTCCTCGCGTACTTACATACCGCTGCTTCCCTATCCGCCCCTTCGCTGCGCCTTTTCCTCGAGGGGAAGGCAAAGAGGAGGCGGCTTCGCCGCAAAAAAGGAAGCCAACCCCGCCTCGCTGCGCTCGGCAGCCCCTTCCAAGGGAAGGGGCTCGCGTGGATGCTTCCTCCTTCCTATGGAAGGAGGTGCCCCGAAGGGGCGGAGGTTGGATGAGGAAAGCGGTATCCCCGACACAAAGCCTTCCCCTCGAGGGGAAGGCTGCGATACGAGAATACCATCTTCTAAGAAAGGCGGCGAAGCCGCCACGAGAACCCTGAACCCTGAACCCTGAACCAAATGAAAGCAAAGTAAAAAGGAGCTGTGAAGAAATGAGGATTCATTTCTTCACAACTCCTTTCATTTTTACCGGATGCTTACTGCTCGCAGGGCTCTTTCACCTTGTACCACCAGCAGTACATGGCAGGTACGACGAGGAGTCCGATCGCGGTCGCAAGGAGAAGACCGCCGATGAAGGAGACGGCGAGCGGGCGCCAGAAGGGATTCGGAATCAGGGGCACGAAGCCCAGGACATCCGTCACCGAAGAGAGCATGATGGGGCGGAAACGGAGCGCCGCCGACTCGACGACGGCGTCATACGGTGTCTTCCCGCTTTCCAGATGCTGGCGGATCTGATCCAGAAGGATGATGCTGTTTCGGATGACCATGCCGGAGAGCGCCACAAAGCCGATGATGGCGACGAAGCCGATCGCCTGCCGCGTTACCAGCAGTGTCAGGATTGCGCCGATGAGTCCGAGCGGTCCTGTCACGACAGCCATGATGAGCTTGGGAATATTTCCCAGCTCGAACATCAATACCATGAGGACGAAGAAGACCATCATAGGCATGGCGCCTACGATGTAGGTCATGGACTTCTCGCTCCACTCAAGCGATCCGTCCTTCTCGAATGTCACCCCTTCCGGCAGGCCGGCCCGGAAGGCTTTGAGATCCGTATCATAGAGCGCCATGGAGACGGAGTCTGCCTTGGCTCCGCCTGTTACATCTGCCCGAAGCGTGATGGTCGGCTTCAGATCCCTGCGCCAGATGGTGCTTGTCTCATTTTCATAGGACAGATCTGCAAATTCGCCAAGTGGCACGTAGCGGCCATTTCCCACATGGACAGGTAGTGAGTCTAGGCTGGCCAGACGCGATACATTATCCCCTTCCAGCTTGAAGGAGATCGGGATGAGCTGGTCGCCCTGGTACGACTCAGCCACCTTGTAGCCGGAGAGCTTCACGTAGAGATCCTGCGATACCGCATAGTTATCGATCCCCAGCTCGCGCACCTTGTCCTGATTGATCTTGAGCTTCAGTGTCGGTGTCTCCTGCGGCCAGTCGAGGCTCGCATTCGTGACATTCGGATTTTGCTTCATGATGGAGAGTGCTTGGGAAGCCAGCTTCACTGTCTCATCGATGGATTCACCCGACAGGCGGAACATCACCGGATACTCGGACGGCGGGCCGGTCGTGATGAGACGGGTATGTGCCTGTGCATCCGGATATTTCTCCGTCACCGTATCCATGATCTCTTTGCGAAGCGCATCACGGCTCTTCTGGTCTGTCGCGACGATGATCATCTGCCCATGCCCGTCTTCCGGTGCTTTGGGATCAAAGAGCAGGATGAAACGCGGCGCGGTATCACCGATGTATGTCGAGAAGGAGGATACACGCTCATCCCCATAGAGTGTATCGGCGATGCCGTTCATGACTCGCTTTGTTTCCTGTATGGAAGCCCCTGAGGGGAGATTCACATCCAGAATGATTTCCGGACGCACCGAGTCGGGGAAGAATTCCTGATTCACCAGCGGGATCATCGCAAGCGTCAGACAGAAAAGCCCGACAGTCCCCACGATGACCGTCTTCTTGAAATGGATACAGAGCGCAATGAGCTTGTAGAAGATCCGGTACGCCTTGTCTCCGATGGACGATTTCCAGCTTTTCCCCTTTTCGCGTGCTTCCTTCTCCTTCTCTTCCTTTGTTTTTACTTGAATGAATTTGTATCCCAAGACCGGGCTGACAAAGATGGATGCCACCCAGGAGAGAAGAAGGGCTGCTGCGATGACCCAGAAGAGTGCCGCGCAGTATTCCGATGTCTGGCCTTCTGCCATCCCGACGGGGATGAAGCCCGCCGCTGTGATGAGCGTCCCGGCGAGCATCGGCTTCGCGCAGCTCTTATAGGCCGCTTCCGCCGCTGACAGGCGGTCCATGCCTTCTTCGAGCTTCACCTGCATCATCTCGATGACGATGATCGCATCATCGACAAGAAGGCCGAGGGAGACGATGAGCGCTCCCAGAGACACGATATGCAGATCGATCCCCTGCCATTTCATGAAGAGGAAGGTCGCACACACGACGACCGGGATACAGAGCGCCAGCACGATGCCGCTCCAAAGTCCGAGCGAGAGGAAGGACGCCGCCATGACGATCACGATGGCCTCCAAGAGCGACTCCGTGAAATCATGGATGGACTCATTCACCACCTTCGGCTGATCCGCCACGAGCCCGATGTCCATGCCCGCCGGAAGATCTGCCTTCGACCGCTCGATCTCCCGATTGAGATTGTCCCCGAGCGTCAGGTTATTCCCGCCCACCCGCATCGAGACCGCGATACCGATCGCCGGTTTTCCATTGAAATAGAAAAGGGAAGACTCCGGCGTCGTGTAGGTCTGCGTGACCTTTGCCACATCGCCCAGATGGAAGCTCCGCTCGCCCACATGGATCGGGATATTCTCCAAGGCTTCCACACTACCTAAGAGACCGTCCACGCGGATCGCCACATTGCGAGACGATGTATGGATCGTCCCTGCCGGCATCATCGCCGACTGCTGCTGAAGGATGCGGAATACATCGGATGGATTCATCCCAAAGGAAGCGAGCTTATTCTGATCCATCTCGATGTACATATTCTGCTCCTGCACTCCCAGGAGCTCGACCTTCTGCACATCCTCTACAGCGGCGAGACGACGGCGCAGCATTTCCGCCGACTTACGCTTCTCCTCATAGGAAAAGCCGTCCCCCGTCACTGCGTAGATCGAGCCATAGACATCATCGAAGCGGTCATTCACATACGGACCGTACACACCGGCGGGAAGAGCTGCCTTCTCATCATTCACGAGATTTCGCACCTCATGCCAGCGCGTTTGGATATCCTCCTTCTTGACCGAGTCCTTCAGATTCACATAGATGACCGTCTTGCCATCATGCGTGAAGGACTTCAGATAGTCCAGCCCCTTCGTATCCTGGAGCTTTTTCTCGAGCGGATCCGTCACCTGCTCGGTAATCTGCTCCGCTGTCGCGCCCGGCCAGGCCGCCGACACCACCGCCTGACGGATGGTGAAGTCCGGATCCTCACTGCGCCCCAGATGGAAATACGACCACAAGCCTCCCAGGAGGATGAAGAAAATGAAGAAATAGACCACCGGCTTGTGCTTAATGGCCCACTCTGCCAGATTCAGCCCTTTCATACGCGTACCTCTTCTCCTTCAGCCAGTTTCGAAACGCCCGCCGTCACGATGCGTTCACCCTTGGCAAGTCCTTCGATGATCTCCACCGTATCCTCGCCGTAGCGCCCCACCTTGACCGGCGTCAGCGTCACCTTGTTATCCCGGATCACCCAGACAGACGGCTTTTGATCCTGCGTCGCCATCGCAGAAAGCGGGATCATGATGCCCTTGCCGACCCCTCTGTCACCAAATTTCACTTCTGCCGTCATGCCAACGGCGATATTCTCCGGCGGATCGACCAAAGTCACCTTCGCATCATATGTCCCCGTCTGCGCATTCGGTGCAGCCGCCACTTCGCGGACACGCCCCTCTACGCTCACATTCGGCAGCGCCCAGAATGTCACCGTACATGGCATCCCGACCGAATACTCCCGATACTGCTTCTCTGTCAAAGAAATGTAGACATCCAGCTGCGAATCATCGATGATCGACACCACCGGTGTCCCCGCCGCGACGACCTGTCCCACCTCATAGAGCGTCGCGCCGACGATCCCATCGCGATCTGCCGAAAGCACCGTGAAACCAAGATTATTCTCCGCGCGCGAGAGCGCCGCCTGTGCGGACTCGAGTTGCGCCGCTGCAAGCTCCGCCTGATTTCTCGTCTGATCAATGGCAAGATCAGAGATCGCCGACACCGAGTGCAGCTTCTCATACCGCGCCAGCGTCGACTGCGCGAGGCGATACGATGCTTCCGCCGCATTCAGCTGAGAACGCGCCGCCGCTGCCTGCTCCTCTGCATCCTTCGAGTCTACCTTGAAGAGTGCCTGCCCTGCGCTGACCCGCTCACCGGATGTGACATAGCGCTGCATGATCCGGCCTCCCACCTGAAATGCCAGAGGCGATTCAAAAAAACCATGCACCGTGCCGGAGAACGTATTCTTCACGCCCGACTCCGTCTCACCGATGACCATCGACTTCACCAAAGGCGCCTTTGGCGCCGCTGTCTTCTCTGCTCCGCACCCCGACAGCGCGATCGAAGCACCTATAAGCATCACACCGATATACATAGCTAAACGTTTCATAGACTGACTCCTTGTATGATAAAAGTGACTGGTGACTAGGGATTAGGGATTAGA
>UMCK01054813.1_pt1 | contig 24936 bp, 24 predicted proteins | sample 1964121 | NCBI WGS metagenome assembly UMCK01 (sample SAMEA4835957, study PRJEB28245) | human gut metagenome | biome: gut microbiome; material: fecal sample | place: Denmark | collected 2008 | reverse complement strand
CCGTAGGCGCAGGCGTTGTAGCTAAGATCGCAAAATAATTTCAGCATCCGCTGAATGAAAAAACTCTCCCGCAAGGGGGAGTTTTTTGCGTGGGATCGGGAGACAAAAGACGGGAAGCGCAGACAGCCGGCGATCAGCCGTTGCCCCGGGAGCGCCATTTCCCGTAAAGGGGGAAAGGCAGGGCGGAGCCGCTTTTCCATAGAAGCTGACAGCCTCCGAGCCGGTATCGGTTCGGCTTTCTGCGCTCCTTTTCTTATGCTATAATGAGGAAAATTTTTGCTGCAAAGGAGGATGCGGCCCTGGCCGATGCGGATGGCGAATTGGGGAGGGGACAGGAAATCGAGGATCCGTTGGTCCCCTTTTTCTATGTGTTCCTGCCGCTCATCCCGCTGGCGCTGGTCTTTGCCGCGCATTTTCTGCCGTCCATCAAGATCGATGTCATCACAGCCAATTTTATCGGCTTTGCCGTGACCTTCGTCTGTGAATTCATCGTCCGGGAAGACAGGAGCCGGATCCCGTCAGATATGGCAGAGATCTTCAAAGGCATGGCGAATGTTTTCGTCTCCGTCGTTGCGATCATCATTTCGGCCTCCGTCTTTGCGGAAGGCATCAAGATCTTGGGCGGCATCACGATCTTCACGAATATGATCTCTGATATGAAGGGAGCGACACTCCTCATCATGGCGATCCTGACCGGGATCACGTATGTTTTCGCCATCATCATGGGGAGCGGCGCGGCTCCTTTCTTCGCCTTCGGTCCGCTGACGCCTGCCGTCGCGGCGAAACTCGGCGTCCCGACGCTGACACTGCTCCTCCCGATGGAACTGGCGACCTCCATCGGCCGAGCCTCGTCTCCTGTCTGCGGAGCCCTCATCGCGATCGCAGGGACTGCCGGACTTACCCCGATACGCCTTGCCAAACGCACCGCTCCGCTCCTTTTCGTCATGCTCATCGTCGACATGATCGCATCGTACATCTTTACGATGTGAGATTTTAGTGACTAGTGACTAGTGACTGGTGACTAGAGACTAGGGATTCGGAGACGTCAGACCCTCGTATCGTCATTTCGAGCGGAGCGAGAAATCTTTTTCGTTCGCGGTCAAGTGAACGATGATAGGAAATCCTAAACGGGAAACCTGCCATCAAGAGCCCTTCGGGCATCGCCCCATATATATTCGCGGCGAAGCCGCCACCTCCATTTCTAATTTCTCATTTCTAATTCCTCATTCGAGCAAAACTTTCATCCACAATCCACGGGTGAACCCCGAACCATTAAACCCAATCCCAATGATTTCTTTTACAGGAGGTATTCTGCTATGATTCCGAAGAAAGTGATTCTTGACTGCGATCCCGGCTCTGATGATGCCATTGCCATGATGCTGGCGATGAAATCGGACGCCATCGACCTCATCGGCGTGACTACGGTGAACGGGAACCGCATCGTGCCAAAGACCACGGAGAATGCACTGCGTGTGGTGCAGTTCATGAAATCAAGCGTTCCTGTCTATCGCGGATGTGAGGAACCGATCATCTGCAATGAGATCCCGGGGAGAAAGCCAGGCCTTCCGCGCGTGACGCTCAATGACTGTCACGGTGATTTTCTCCCGCTCCCCGAAGCCGAGATCCGGACAGAGAAGGAACATGCCGTCTTCTATCTCGTGAAGAAGCTGATGGAGTCGGAAGGAGATATCTATGTCGCAGCTGTCGGCCCGCTGACGAATCTTGCGATGGCTCTTCGCATAGAGCCGAAGATCGCAGGAAAGATCAAGCAGCTCGTCATCATGGGCGGCGGACACTGCGGAGCGAACGCCAGTCCGGCGGCTGAATTCAATTTCTATGCAGACCCCGAAGCGGCGAAGATCGTCATGGATTCGGCCATCCCGAAGGTCATTCTTCCGCTCGATGCCACCTGGCGCGCGTGCCTCTCCGAAGAAAAATGCAAAGAGCTGGCACAGCTTGGTACACCGGAAGCGAAAGTCGCAGCGGCTCTTGTACAGAAACGCATCGACAACCTTAAGGTCAATGATGTATCGGAGCATAACTATGCCCTCCGTCACCAGGCAGGGACTGTCGCCGGCGCGATGCTCTATCGCTACGATAACCACATGGCCCCCATTCACGATGCCCTCGCCATCGCCTACCTCATCGATGAGAATGTCGTGACTGAGCTCGCAGATGCGAATGTAGACATCGACATCGCAGGCGGCCTCTGCGACGGGCGTATGGTGGCCGATTTCCACAATACGAAGAAATGCAAAGATCCTGTGACGGCGAAGGTCGCTCTCAATTCCGATGCCGGCCTATTCACGGATATGCTCTTCGCGGCGCTGGGGAAATAGGAGTGACTGGTAGCTGTTGATGAGGAGACATTAGGGAAACACTGATTAAATCGTTGTCAGATTTCATTCTTGGATTTTTATACAGAGCGAGGAATTATCTGACGCGAATAGCGAGCTATTTAAGGAAGATGATAACGAAGCTATGTATAAAAATCCATATGAAATCTGACTCTGTGATTTAATCAGCGTTTCCTTAGATCCTTGTATTGTCATTTCGAGCGACAGCGAGAAATCTTTGTCATTCGCGGTCAGGCGTTCGATGTTAAAAAACTCAAAATGGGAAACCTGTGATACGCAGACCTTCGGGCATCGCCACCATCTATACTTTGCGACGCTTCCATATTTTTATGCGCCGCACTTTCCCCGCTGAACATCCTCTGCATGCTCAAGGGACGCCAAGACCCATGGGCGACTAAATAAACGCACGACACATATCATCATCTGTGTCGTGCGTTTTTATTTGGCAGAAATGACAATTTTTTTGTCCCTGAAAACACTATATAGACAGAAGGAGGTGAAGAGAGGTGAATGACATGCTTGAACGGCTGACGGATGGATTCCCCATGAAGCTGATGGGCGGGATCCTTTTCCTGACCCTTGAGAAACAGCTGGCGATGCTCCTGCTTTTTGGCATCCTGATTTTCCTCGACTGTTTCACACGCTGGATCGCGATCAGTCATGCGCATCTGGTATCCTGCGGCAGACAGCCGACCTTTCTGGAGGCGGTCTGCGGCATTCGGGAGGCGCGCAGGCAGCGCTTGATCTCCAGTGAGATCATGAAGAAGCGGGGGACGGAGAAGCTCATCCTTTACAACCTCTGCGTGGCAGCGGGGATCGTGAGCGATGCGCTCCTTCAGGAAGCGGGGGCCTCCACGGACGGTATGGCAGGGATCGTGGTCAGTTACCTTGCCGCGACGGAAGCACTTTCCGTCATTGAGAACCTGTCGGATGCCGGCGTCTCATCCATGACAGAACTTTTGAAAAAGCTGAGGGGAAGATAGTGACTGGTGGCTAGTGACTGGTGGCTGGTGATTGTGGACTGGTATTGCATTTCCCTGGCATTCAGTCATCAGGGACTCGGCGTTCCGAGTCCCTGATCCCTAGTCCCTAATCCCTAATCCCTAGTCACTATTAGTATCAAAAAGGAGAACTTATGTACAGCACAGGCATCGATGTATCGGAACACAATGAGGGGATCGACTGGGAGGAGATTCGCCGGGCGGGGATCGCCTTCGCCATCATCCGTCTCGGCTGGGGACGAGGGCATCTGGATCGTCTCTTTTATGAGCATATCAATGGCGCGCTCGCCGCCGGGCTGCCGGTCGGAGTCTACTACTACAGCTACGCGGATACGCCAAAGGCGGCGGAGGATGAGGCGTGGTTCACCGTGCATGTCCTCGCAGACTGCGGACTTTCCCCGGAAAAGCTGCCGTTTGGTGTCTGGTATGACATGGAAGATGCGGACGGCTGGAAGGCGGCGCGGGGGCTCGTGGAGCCTTCGCGTATCACGGCGATGTGCGGTGCGTATGTGGATTCTCTGAAGAGTGCGGGCTATCTTGCCGGGGTCTATGCGAGCTATGACTGGCTGACGCAGATGATCTTTCCGGAGAGAGCTTCCAGCTGGCCCGTTTGGTGCGCGCAGTGGGGAAGGACCTGCGACTTTCCCGAAGCCTTCCTCTGGCAGTATACCGATCGGCTGGATATCGGAGGGCATCGGCTGGATGGGGATAGGATCTTGGGACTCGGGACTAGCCCGCAGGGCATATCGCCGGTTGATTTCGTTTGAAAATTTCGCTTGAATGAGAAATGGTGGTACAGCGCATAAAATATGGAAGCACCGCAGAGTATGGATGGTGGCGATGCCAGAAGATGGCATTTCAGTCACCAGTCACTCGAGGTTCCTAGTCACTAGTCCCCAGTCACTTTTAATCCGTATTTCCTTACATTTTTCCTCTCACTCGCACACCACATCCCACAGATCCTTGAAGCGGATGATACCGTCTTCTGTGCGAAGTCTCCGATAGACGGGATCGACTTCGACGATGGTGGTATGGGTGCAGGCGTAGCCATTTCCTGTAAAATAGGTGATGGCGACGGTGTCGCCCTTCTCAAGCTCGAGCAGGGCGTTGTTCAGGGCGCGGGCGCGGTCTTCGGTGATCTCTCTTCGGGCGGCTCGCCGGATCTGGGCGGCCGTCACTTGTTCGGCGTAGCCGCGCAGGCCGTTGAACGGCATGAACTGTGCGGCTCTTTTTCTATCAGGCATGGTGACCTCCTATCAGTGTATTTCTGAGGCGCAGCGTCGCCTTGGGCATATAGTCGATCCCGCGAAGCATGGCATTTTTGCCATGCTTTTTTTTGATCTCGATCATGACCTTTTCGATGGCGCGCTCTTTCGCCTCGGCTTTGGCATCGCCGAAAAGGCTCGTCTCCTCATAGCCTTCGCCTGCGGGCGCGAGACGGCCCAGACTGAGGTTTAGTGAGCGGATGGGGATCTCCCGGCGGACTTTCGCCTCATAGAGCGCAGAGAACGCATGCTGGAGGCGGCTGGGGATGTCGGTCCAGTTGGGCAGGCGGCGGCTTCCACCAGAGGAGGCGCGCTCTTCTCCTGCGTAGCCGATGCGAAGGCTGATCTCCCTTGCGACCAGCTCTTTTTCCAGAAGCTCCTGGATCAGTGTCTCTGCCATTTCATGGAGAAGGATGCGGGCGTCTTCGGCGGTATAGTTCGTAAAGAGGATCTGCCCGGCAGAAATCGAGCGGGATCTCGGTGAATAGGTACGGATATCGGACAGCGTGCAGGGCTCACGGCCCCAGGCATGGTCGATGAGCGTGGCGGCATTTTTGCCAAAGAGGCGATAGAGCGTCGCCTCAGGGATGCGTGTGATGCCATATAGGTCGTAGACGCCGATCTTGGCAAGACGGCGCGCGGTGCCGCCTGCGATCTGCCAGATGTCGGTGATGGGACGGTGATGCCACATGATTTCCCGAAAGGCTGTCTCGTCCAGGACGCCGATGTGTGAGGGGACATGCTTAGCAAGGATATCCATTGCGATCTTGGCGAGGAAGAGATTCGTCCCCACGCCGGCGGTCGCGCAGATACCGGTCCTTTGGTAGATCTGATTCATGAGGGAGATTGCCATTTCCGTGGGCGTCTTGGCATACATGGCAAGGTAGGGCGTGACATCCATAAAGCACTCATCGATGGAGTAGGGGAAGATGTCCTCCGGTGCTAGAAATTTCAGGTAGATCTTGTAAATCTCGGTAGAAACGTCCATGTAGTGCTGCATCCGCGGCGGTGCGATGAGGTAGGGGATACCGCGCGGGATCTCGAAGAGGCGGCAGCGATTCCGGACGCCGAGTGCTTTCAGTGCGGGGCTGACGGCGAGGCAGAGTGCGCCCATCCCCCGCGCCCGATCGGCCACGACCAGATTCGCCGTGAAGGGATCCAGCCCCCGGTCCACGCACTCGACAGAGGCGTAATAGCTCTTGAGGTCGATGCAGAGGTAGCTTTGATTCATTTCGTCCTCCTTCCTGCTATAAGGATACGCGATAATTTGTTCGCGGACTAGAGAACGCCAGATTAAGAATGAGGAGGGGCAAAAAAACTCACGAACCGGGAAAGGCTCGTGAGTTTTTGGATCGGTGATGATAGCAGGTCCTTCTACCTTCTGTTCGCCCATTTCCATCCGTAGTACCCGATGATCGTATAGAGGATCACGATCGAGAGGTGGCAGGCAAGGAAGAGAAAGAGCGTCGCAGGCGGACGCGCCAGCGAGCGCACAGGAAGGAGCAAGAGACGGCTGCCCAGCGCATACAGGAAGGAACTGTACACACCCGCTGCCGCAAGGATAAGCGCTGCGGCATGGCTCAAAAAAGAGACTGGCGCGGTATTGGGGATGTGCATCGCCCGTTTCATCTTCGCCCAGATCCCCTGCCAGTGGATGCCGAGATGGAGTCCCATCACAAAGAGCATCAGAAAACCAAAGATGCGGTGCAGCCGATGCACCCAGAGCGGCGGGTGGATATTGAAAATCGGCATCGTGTGTGAGAAGGAGAGTCCCGTCAGCATGACGCCCAGGAAAAGGAAGAGCAGAAGCAGATCGATACCGGTCATGACGATGCGCTGCTTTGGCCAGCGCCCACGAAAGAGGGTACGGTACCACCTCGCATTCCAGATCGTATGGAGAAGAAAGAGCGCGGTAAAGACAAGGGCCAGCATCTCGTGACCGAAATTGTGGACGTAGCGGTAGTCCAGCAGCAGGAGAAAAACAAAGAGCATCGAGGTATCGACAAGCATTCGTCTGTTCATGGCATCCTCCTTTCGGGGATGAATGACTAGTCACCAGTGACCACTCACTAGTCACCAGTATAGCGATTTGTTAACTTCTGGACTTAGTGAGAAGTGAGAAGTGCAGGAAGGGGCACACCATTCATATAGTGCCCCAATACCCCCCTTCATTATATAAAACAGTTTGTACATCATTTATATAAAACTCCGCGGCGCTTCTTCATTTTATGCGCCGTACCTTCACTCCTAACTCCTAACTCCTAACTCCTCACTTGATTCGGAAGTTGACTTAAATGCCAGTTATTTAGAAAACGCAATACCAGTCACTTGTCACTCCTTCATCCCCAGCATCATATGTGACGTCGCCTCGGCAGCGATCGTCCCGTCTTCTTTTGTGATCTTCGCGCTCATGACGATGAGATGCCCTTTCCGGCGGACCTCCTCGCAGGTGATGAGGACCGTCTCTCCGATCAGGATCGGCTGCCGGAAGCGGCTCTCCATCTTGCCTGTATAGGCGGGAATACCGCCCTTCAGGAAGAGATAATTCCCCATCACCTCATCCATCAGTGTCATGATGAGGCCGCCATGCATGCGGTCATTGTAGCTCTGATGCTCGCGTGAGGGGGTGAAGAGGGAGAGGCAGCCCTGTGGCAGTGAGAAGAAATGCAGGTGCAGACCGATGGGATTCTCCGTCCCGCAGGCAAAGCACATATTATACGTCGGATTTCTCGGCCATTCGACGAGCGTGATACCACGCCGTTCCTCTTCCCGGCGGAGCAGCGCTGTCTCTTTTTCATTCAGCGGAAATGGATGGTTCATGATAAAGACCTCCTTTATATGTATTATATTATAGCATCATCCCAGTGCCAAAAAACAGCTCCACATGCTCGAACATGTATTTTGGCTTCATCCGCATAAAGAGAACGCCCATTCTGCTTGTGCGGATTTCTTATGCCGTGATGTGACGCTTACAGCCATCGAAGGCAATTGGAAAGAGAATGGATGTTCTGTTATTCTGAATACATCCGGAAATACAAAAGAGAGCGCGCTCCGGAAAGAGAACGCACATGTTCGACGAAAAACAGAATCAGAAAGACATCTGCCGGGCGCTCGCCTGGCAGCACGGGGACAAAGACGCCGCCGAAGCCCTGCTGAAGCAATACCAGCCCCTCATCCGAAGCATCCGGCAGAACTTCTGCCAAGGCCTTTCCTACGAAGACCTCGAGCAGGAGCTCATCCTTCATTTTTTAGAACAGACCGCCTGCTACGACCCGAAGAAGAATCCGAGCTTTGCCGGCTACATCACGCCCCGTCTCAGGTGGCAGCGGATGAACCGCATCCGCAAGGAAATGACACGTGAAGACCACGAAGAGCTCACCCTAGAAGACCAGGCCGAAGGTACTTCCCTTGACGACTACGGCGAGGCGAAGGCCACGCTCGAAGAAGTCGCCCGCCTCGCCCGTCTCACAAAGAAGCAGAAGCCCGTCTTTTTCCTTTGGATGCAGGGGCTGACGCCCATGGAGATCTCCACCCGCACCGGCGACAGCCTCCCGTCCATCACAAGAAAGAAACAACGGATCCAAAGGCAGCTTTCCAAGTATGCCAAGGAGATCAGGGGATTGGTGGTTGGTGACTAGTCACTCGCAGCTCCGAATCCCTAGCCACCAATCCCTAATTCCTGCCTTCAAACTTCTGGCGGCGGCTTCGCCGCCCCAAAAGGAAGCCAACCCCGCCTCGCTGCGCTCGGCAGCCCCTTCCAAGGGAAGGGGCTTGCGTGGATACACCCTCCTTCCTATGGAAGGAGGTGCCCCGAAGGGGCGGAGGTTGGATGGGGATAGCGGTATTTCCGAAACACAGCCTTCCCCGCGTGGGGAAGGTGGCGAGCGGAGCGAGCCGGATAGGGTTCTAGCGGTATGAAAGAGAGCGAAGAAGATCGTCTCAAGTGCGTCGTTTACGAGAGCACCCGAGCGCCGCCCCAAAAGGAAGCCAACCCCGCCTCGCTGCGCTCGGCAGCCCCTTCCAAGGGAAGGGGCTCGCGTGGACACTCCCTCCTTCCTATGGAAGGAGGTGCCCCGAAGGGGCGGAGGTTGGATGGAGGGAAGCAGGATGAAAGATCAGAGGGGAGATCGTTTCAGTTGCGCCGTTTGCGGCAGTACCCGAATACCGCACAGCGGCTTCTTTCCGGGCATTGTCCAAAGCGCGGGAAAGAGGGATCAGCCCGGCGCTTCGCATGGCCTTTGATTTCTCCTAAAATCCTTATAAAAGTCCTTGCAATGGATCCCCTGCTATGCTACAATACTATCAACGCTGGGATGGCCCGGCTTTTTTAAGTGCGAATTTTCTACTTGCACAGACAGCGTGATTTGTGATATACTAATCAAGCATGTTAATTGGCCGTCGGCCGAAGAAAGATGGAATGAGGTGTAAATAATGCGTGAAGGAATTACTCTTGCATGCACAGAATGCAAGCGCCGCAATTATCGTACGAACAAGAACAAAAAGACCACTACCGAACGTGTAGAACTGATGAAATACTGCAAATGGTGCCATAAACACACCCTTCATAAAGAAACCAAATAATTTTTTCTGATTGAACTGGGGTGCGAGCATGGCCAAGGCGAAGCGTAAAACAACAGCTACTAGAACGGAAAAAGCACAGGAAGCAAGCAGCGCATGGAGCCGTTTCTTCAAGGAAACAAAGATGGAAATGAAGAAAGTCATCTGGCCGACCAAGAACCAGATGCTGAACTATACCATCGCGACCATCGTGTCTGTCATCCTCGTATCTTTCCTGATCGTGGCGGTAGACTTCGTATTCGCTGGTCTCTCCAAGTTATTAGTCACTGCGGTAGGCTGAGAGGAGGAGAGCTATGTCTGATATCGAAGCTGAAAACAAAAACTTAAAAGAAGAACAGAGCGAAGTCAGTGCACCGACCGAGATCGGCGCTCCGAGCGTTGGTTCCAAAGATATCCGCTGGTATGTCATCCATACCTACTCCGGCTATGAAAATAAAGTCAAGGATACCCTGACCCGCAAAGTTCATTCCATGGGCATGGATGATACGATCCTCGAGATCCTGCTCCCTCTTCAGGATGAAGAAGAAGAAAAAGATGGGAAGACAAGAGTGGTTGCTCACAAAGTGTTCCCCGGCTACCTTCTGATCAAGATGGAAGTCAATGACAGAAGCTGGTATGTCGTCAGAAATACCCCTGGCGTCACCGGATTCGTCGGGACGACCACGAAGCCGATCCCGCTTTCTGACGAAGAAGCAGACCGCATCATTCATGGCATGAATACAAAGAAAGCAGCAGCCGTCGACGTCAAAGCCGGCGATCGCGTCCGTATCACCAAGGGTGTATTCGAAGACCGCACTGCTGTCGTACTCGAAGTCGCTGAAGACAAGACCAAGATCAAGGCTGATATCAGCAATTTCGGAACCACCACTACGATTGAACTGGAAGCCGGTTCTTTTGAACCACTTCCGTGATTCAATATACAGTGGGACTGCCTCGAACTAGGCTCGTCCCACGGTGGGAGGGCCCGTTACAGCCCGTAAGTACCACATTCCAACAAGGACAAGGAGGTGTAACATTATGGCAAAGAAAATCTCTAAAGTTGTTAAACTGCAGGTCGCAGCTGGCAAAGCTACCCCAGCACCGCCAGTAGGCCCGGCCCTCGGCCAGGCAGGCGTCAACATCATGGCCTTCGTTAAAGATTTCAACGATCGCACTGCAAAGCAGGTAGGCCTGATCATCCCTGTAGAAATTACCGTTTTTGAAGATAGAAGCTTTACATTTATTTGTAAAACTCCGCCGGCAGCTGTTCTTCTGAAGAAAGCAGCCGGACTCGAAAAGGCTTCTGGTGAACCGAACAAGAACAAAGTCGGCAAAGTCACCAAAGCACAGGTCAAGGAAATCGCTGAAACAAAGATGCCAGACCTGAACGCTAACACTGTAGAAGCAGCTATGCGCCTGATCGAAGGCACAGCTCGTTCTATGGGCATCGAAGTTGTAGACTAAGACTGACCCATTCGTGGCAGGGTAGAACCCCAAAGACCACATAGGAGGAAACAATGGCAAAACTGACAAAGAAACAGAAAGCCGCAGCAGCCATCGTTGACAGTCATAAGCTCTATGACATCGACGAAGCTGTAAAGCTTGTGAAAGAAGCAGCATCCGCAAAGTTCGATGAAACTGTAGAAGTTGCTTTCAACCTGAATATCAACCCGAAATACGCTGATCAGCAGCTCCGCGGCGCTACCGTACTTCCTGCAGGCACCGGCAAATCCAAGAAAGTTCTCGTATTTGCTAAAGACCACAAGGAAGACGAAGCCAAAGCAGCAGGCGCTGACTACGTAGGCGGAAAAGAACTGGCCGACAAGATCATGCAGGGCTGGATGGACTTTGACGTCGTAGTAGCTACACCGGACATGATGGCTGTCGTAGGTCGTCTGGGCCGTGTACTCGGACCGAAAGGCCTCATGCCAAACCCGAAGGTTGGCACCGTCACCATGGATGTGACCAAGGCTGTCAACGAAATCAAAGGCGGCAAGGTACAGTATCGTACAGATAAAGCCGGCAACGTCCAGGTCATCATCGGCAAAGTATCCTTTGACGAAGACAAACTGAAACAGAACCTGCTCGCTATCTACAATACCATCCTCAAAGCTCGTCCTTCCACTGTAAAGGGCGTCTACATGAAGAGCCTCACCATCAGCTCCACCATGGGCCGCGGCATTCACCTCGACCTCACCAAAGTGGTAGCAGCAAAAGCATAATTTTACCTATTTACACTTAGCTTAAGACCGGCGGTAAGACATTTTAAAGGGCGTAGCCCGCCTCCCGAGGCTGAGTACTGCAAAGCCAGTACACGACCTCGCGGAATGCGAGGTCGTTTTAGCTAACGTGATAAATAATAAAATCCCATAGCAGAGGAGGTGTACTATGAGCGAAGAAAAGTATGAAGTTAGAATTCGTCCGGAAAAAGAAGCCATCGTTGCAGAAATGAAAGAAAAACTGGCTTCCCAGGGCGTAGTTCTGGTATCCTTCAACAAACTGGACGTAAAGAATGCGACACTTCTCCGTCGTAAATTCCTTGCACACGGTGTTGAATACAAGGTTATCAAAAACACACTGACCCGCATCGCAGCTGACGAACTCGGTCTGGAAGGCCTTGACGATCTGCTCGCTGGCCCGAATGGTCTTGCAACCTGCAAAGACGATCCGGTCGCACCGGCAGCAGCTCTGAAAGAATTCTTCAAAGAAACCAAGAGCGAAGCTATCGTTGTCAAAGCTGGCGTCCTCGACGGCAAAGTCATCGACGCAAAAGCTGTTCAGGCACTGGCAGACCTGCCGTCCAAAGAACAGCTGCTGGGTATGGTCGCAGCGACCCTGCTGGCTCCGATCACCGGACTGGCACGTGCCCTCAACGGCAACATCCAGAACCTCGCATATGCTCTCGAAGCACTGCGTAAACAGAAAGAATCTGCGTAAGATCTACGCATAAAACTATTCCATGGAGGAAACAAAAATGACTAACGAAGAAATCCTTAATGCCATTGCAGAAATGTCTGTACTCGAACTGTCCGAACTCGTAAAAGCTATCGAAGATAAATTCGGCGTATCCGCAGCAGCTCCTGTAGCTGTAGCAGCAGCAGCAGCTCCGGCAGCAGCAGCTGAAGAAGAAAAATCTGAATTCGACGTTATCCTCAAAGAAGTTGGCGCTCAGAAGATCCAGGTCATCAAAGCCGTTCGTGAAATCACCGGCCTCGGCCTGAAAGACGCTAAAGCACTCGTTGACGGCGCTCCGAAAGAAGTAAAGACCGGCGTTGCTAAAGCTGAAGCTGAAGAAATGAAGAAGAAACTCGAAGCAGCTGGCGCTACCGTAGAAATGAAATAATTGCGGCTAAGCTAAAAGCCCCTGAAGATCGGACTCCGTATGGAGTCCGATCTTTTTGTTTCCTGAAAACAGCCCGTGAAAATGGGAATGCCTTCTGCGTTCAAGCCTTGCAATGAAAATGCGTGCATGAATGGGCGCGGGGCGTTACAATACTTAGGGAAACGCTGATTCAATCGCAGAGTCAGCTTTTACAAGAATTTTTATACATAGCTTCGTCATAGCCTTCCTTACATAGCTCGCTATTCGCGTCAGGTTATTCCTCGCTATGCATAAAAGTTCAAGAGTAAAATCTGACAACGATTGAATCAGTGTTTCCTTAGGAAAGGTAAGCGCAGATGGAGCGTTTCCTTTATTCTCTTAGATGTCAGAGGTGCTTTCCAAGGAGAAGGTATATGGATAAACAGGGATTTTCGGTCAGTGAGGTCAATCAGTACCTGAAACAGCTGCTGGAATCGCAGAGCGATCTGCATCATATTCCGGTGATGGGAGAGGTATCGAATTTCAAGCGGTATGGATCGGGGCATTGCTATTTCACGCTGAAGGATGAGAAGTCGGCGCTGAAGTGTGTCATGTTCAAGAGCAGTGCGGCGCACCTGTCCTTCACTCCGCAGAATGGGGAGAAGGTCGTGGCTCTCGGCTCGATCTCGGTCTATGAAAGGGACGGGGTGTACCAGCTCTATGTGAGTGCGATGCGCCGGCAGGGGATCGGGGATCTGATGCAGGCGTATGAGGCGCTGAAGGAGAAGCTCACGAAGGAAGGGCTTTTTGATGACTCTCGGAAGAAGGCGCTGCCTCGTCTGCCGCGGGCGATCGGGATCATCACATCGCCTTCAGGGGCGGCGGTGCATGATATCATCACGGTGTCGCGGCGGCGGAACAAGGGCGTGAAGCTCATCCTGTATCCGGCGTCCGTGCAGGGGGAGGAGGCTGCAGGGGAGATCGTGCATGCGATCGATTTCTTTCAGCGAAATCACCTGGCAGATCTTCTGATCGTTGGGCGCGGCGGCGGCTCGATCGAGGATCTGTGGGCCTTCAATGAGGAGCCGGTGGTACGCGCCATCGCGGCATCGAAGATCCCGATCATCAGCGCTGTGGGGCATGAGACGGATTTCACATTATCGGACTTTGCGGCAGATGCGCGGGCGGCGACGCCTTCGCAGGCTGCGGAGTTTGCGGTCATCGATGTGGCGGCGTATAGAAATGGCATCGCCTTTTATTTGGCCAAGGCGGCAAAGCTGCTGGAAAAAAAGATCCATGAGAATGCACAGCTGGCAGACAGTCTGCAGCAGGAACTCGCGCAGGCGATGGAGGCAGAGCTGGATGCGAAGAAGCACAGGCTCTCGCTCATGGCGGCGAAGCTCTCGGTACTGAGCCCGCTGACGGTGCTTTCCCGCGGGTACACCATCACGACCGCAGCGGGGCATAGAGCCGTGCAATGCGTATCAGATGTATCAGCGGGAGACACGATCAGGACGACAGTGGCGGATGGGACGATCTCCTCCGTCGTATCAGGGATAGAAAAAGAAAGGGTGTAGGTCATGGAAACGGAGAAAATGTCATTCGAAGAGGGGCTGCAGTGCTTGAAGGAGCAGGTCGCCATGCTGGAAAAGGGAAATCTTCCGCTGGATGAGGCACTGAAGGTTTTCCGCGATGCCGTCGACGTTGGACGTTTTTGCAATAAAAAGCTGGAGATGGCAGAGACGGAAGTGCAGAAGATCGTGGAGGATGCCGATGGCTTCACGCTCGAGGATTTCGAGGAGAAATAGAGAGTCTATGGGGATACCTCTTTGCCCGGAGTGAGGAAAACGCAAGGCTGCGATATGGGGATACCGCTATTCCCGACACAAAGCCTTCCCCGCGTGGGGAAGGTGGCGAGCGGAGCGAGCCGGATAGGGTTCTAGCGGTATGAAAAAGAGTGGGAAAGATCGTCTCAAGTACGCCGTTTGCGAGAGCACCCTATCCACCGCTGGCGCGGTCCCCCTTCCCCAATGGGGAAGGCTGCGATATGGGGATATCGCTATTCCTGACACAAACCCTTCCCCTAGGGAAGGCTGACGATACGAGGATCGCATCAGCTCATAAGGCCTTCAGGCATCGCGCCCCCATATATTCGCGGCGAAGCCGCCACCTTCATTCCTCTGCCTTATTCGAGCAGAGCTTTCATTGGTCATCCAGGGACAGCACGCCCTATGAGCTATCCCTCGAACCCATTTTCAGATATAAAGGAGAAAAATCTATGCGTATAGCTATTTCCGCGCCGATCAAGAAGGATTTTCAGAAAGAAGCCGAAGCGCTCTTTCCAGACTGCCAGCTCCTCTGGATGGAAGATCTGCCCGAAGAGGAGAGGCTTCATGCCATCCGCACTGCCGATGTCGTACTCACGCACAATATCGTGGGTGACCTCACCAAAGAAGAGCAGCTGCTGCTGGGGCATCCGCGTATGGTACAGACGACGCGGACGGGCGTCGACCATCTGTCTATGGCAGAACTTCCTTCAGACATGAAGCTCTACTGCAATGCCGGCGGCTGGGCGCGCGGCATCGCGGAGTCGACGGTGGGGATGATCATCGCGCTGAACCGCTGCCTGAGAGAGCAGCTCCGTGACTTGCAGCAGGGCGAATTTCATATCCTTGGCTACCACCAGAAGAGCCTCGCCGAGCAGACCGTGCTGATCGCGGGCTTTGGCGGGATCGGGGAAGCTGTGGCTCGCGTTCTCCATCCCTTCGGCTGCCGCCTGACCGCAGTGTCAAGGCATCAGCCGCAATCGCCCTTGCTTCAGGCGGCCTATACGATGAAGGACTTCGATCACGTGCTCGCTGCGGCAGATGTGCTGGTGCTCGCGCTCCCTCACTCAAAGGAGACTGACCGTCTCATCGATGCGCGCCGTTTGTCCCTGATGAAGAAGGACGCCATGATCGTCGACGTGTCCCGTGCGGGTCTGATCGACCATGAGGCACTGCTCGACCATGTCAGAGATCATCCGGATTTCCACGTCGCAATGGATGTCTGGTGGGGCGAGCATGACCGGTATCCGAAAGACGGCGACCCGATCCTCCGCTATCCGAATGTGATCGGCAGTGCGCACAATGCAGAGATGAACAGCCGCTGCAATGAAGAAGCGATCCGAAATTCACTCCTCAATATCCGTGCTTTCCTCGATGGCAGGCCGGTCAAAGGCTATATCCGCAAAGAGGAATACCTCTGGCAGGGCGGCCTTGCCCTCGGCGGCGATGCGGAAGGACATTAGACAATAAATGCAGCGGATTTCCGCCGGAAAATGCATGAATGCATGATAATCAAAGAGGCGCAGGATGCTTCCTACGCCTCTTTGGCTTGCCCTCGTAAGGGAAATGTTGGTTGTGGATGATGGCACAAGGATAACACAGCTTTCCCTGCATGGGGAAGGCACAGAGGAGGCGGCTTCGCCGCAAAAAAGGAAGCCAACCCCGCCTCGCCGCGCTCGGCAGCCCCTCCCAAAGGAAGGGGCTCGCGTGGACATTCTCTCCTTCCTATGGAAGGAGGTGCTCCGAAGGAGCGGAGGTTGGATGGGGGAAGCGGTATCCCCGATACACAGCCTTCCCCGCGTGGGGAAGGTGGCGAGCGAAGCGAGCCGGATAGGGTTCTAGCGGCATGAAAAAGAGCGGGAAGATCGTCTCAAGTAGGCCGTTAACGAAAGCACCCGAGCGCCGCTGGCGCGGCCTGCCTTCCCCGATGGGGAAGGTAAAGAGGAGGCGGCTTCGCCGCAAAAAAGGAAGCCAACCCCGCCTCGCCGCGCTCGGCAGCCCCTTCCAAAGGAATGGGCTCGTGTGGACACTCCCTCCTTCCTATGGAAGGAGGTGCCCCGAAGGGGCGGAGGTTGGATGGGGAAGCGGTATTTCCGTATCACAGCCTTCCCCGCGGGAGACGGGGCGCGGTATCCATTTCTCATTCACAAATTTCCATCTATCCATGATATAATAAAGTGTATTATGGAGGAATTATATATGAACGAAGCTACACAGAAAAATACAACTCTCACTCTGCCGCTCGCAGCAATGAGAGATATTGCTATTTATCCCAAAATGACGGTCAGTGTCGACATTGGCCGTGATGCATCCGTCGCTGCCGTACGTCTTGCGATGCGCCGTGACCGCTACCTTGTCTGCGTGATGCAGAAGGATGGGAAGAAAGAAGACATCGACCTTTCGAACCTGTACGAATACGGCACGGTGGTGAAAGTGAACCAGATGCTTCAGCTGCCCGGCGGTCTCGTTCGCATTCTGGTGGAAGGCGTCTCCCGTGTGCATGTGGTGCATGCGGAGATGAAAGAGACCTGCATCTCTGCAGAAGTAGACGATGCAGAGGAATACACCGAAGATCCCCTCAAGGCCGAGGCGTATCGTCGTCTGCTCATCAAGAATTTCTTTGAATGGATGAGAAATACAGGCAAGGGGATGCAGGAAGACCAGATGAACCAGCTGAAACAGATCGATGATCCCGGTGAGACCGCTGATTTCATCTCCTCGCAGCTCCTGCTGGCGCCGAAGAAGCGGCAGGAAATCTTAGAGACATTAGGCGTCATCGAACGACTGAAGATCGTCAGCGAGTGCGTGGATCGTGAAGTCGCCATCGGCGAGCTGGAAAGCGACATCAATCAGGAAGTCAGAAAGCGGATGGACAAGGAGCAGCAGGACTACTTCCTGCGCACGAAAGTGAAGACCATCCAAGACCGCTTGGGCGACACCGTAAGTCAGCAGAAGGAAGCGGAAGAATACCGTGAGAAGCTGAAAACCTCTGCCATCCCCGAAGAAGAGAAGGGAAAGCTCGAGAAGGAGATCGACCACCTCGCCTCGATGCCGCCGATGATGGCGGAGACTGCTGTCGCCAGGAACTATCTGGACTGGGTCTTTGACCTGCCATGGGGCAAGGAAAGCGAAGACATCCTCGACCTTTCGCATGCGAAGGAGATCCTTGACGAAGACCATTACGGCCTGACCAAGATCAAAGAACGCATCCTCGAATACCTCGCCGTCCGTGTACTCGCTCCCGATGCCAAAGCACCGATCATCTGCTTTGTAGGGCCGCCAGGTGTCGGCAAGACATCACTCGCACAGTCCATCGCACGCTCCATGGGCAGGAAATTTGCCCGCATCGCCTTAGGCGGCGTCCATGATGAAGCGGAGATCCGCGGACATCGCCGCACCTACATCGCAGCGATGCCCGGACGATTCATCGAAGCCATCAACCAGGCACAGACGAAGAATCCACTCATTCTCCTCGACGAGATCGACAAAGTCTCCTCTGACTTCCGCGGCGACCCTGCCTCGGCCCTCTTAGAAGCTCTCGATCCCGAGCAGAACAAAGCCTTCCACGACAACTACATCGACATTCCTTTCGACTTCTCGAAAGTCTTCTTTCTCGCGACAGCGAACTCCGTCGCCACCATTCCACCGGCTCTCTTAGACCGCATGGAACTCATCGAGCTCTCCGGCTACACCGAAGAAGAAAAGCTGGAGATCGCAAAGAAATACCTTGTGCCCCGCCAGAGAGAAAGAAACGGCCTCAAAGCGAAAGACATCAATTTCACTCCGGCCCTTCTCCGCCGCGTCATCCGGAGCTACACCAGAGAAGCCGGCGTCCGCAATCTTGAACGCACCATCGGCGCTCTCTGCCGCAAAGTCGGTAAAAAAATCGTTCTCGCCGATGACAGCCTGCCGACACTGACCGCCAAGACCATAGAAAAATATCTTGGCCCCGTGAAATACATGCCCATGTCCGAAGAACACAGCGATATGGTCGGCCGCGTGAACGGTCTCGCATGGACCGCCGTCGGCGGCGAAGTCCTCGACACCGAAGCCGTCACCATTAAAGGCAAGGGTCACCTCATCTTGACCGGACAGCTCGGTGACGTCATGAAAGAATCTGCCGAGACCGCCTATACCTACATCCGAAGCCGCGCCAAAGCACTCGGGCTCGCCGAAGACTTCTATGAGACACTCGACACCCACATCCACCTTCCGGAAGGCGCCGTACCGAAGGACGGCCCATCCGCCGGTATCACCATGGCCACCGCACTCGCCAGTGCCTACACCGGACGCAAAGTCAGAGGCGATACCGCTATGACCGGAGAGATCACCCTCACCGGCGAAGTCCTCCCCATCGGCGGACTCAAGGAGAAGGTGCTTGCTGCCAGCCAGTTCGGGATCAAGCAGATTCTCCTCCCGGAAAAGAACAAACGTGACCTCGATGAGATCCCCCGATCCGTCCGCGATCAGCTCCACTTCGTCTGCGTCAAAAATGTCGATGAAGTCCTCGAACATGCGCTGGTGAAATAGGGACTGGGATTAGTATAGCTTTGCCTGTAGCGTTATCCCTACCTGAAAACAATACCGAAGACGCAAAGCCTTCCCCGATGGGGAAGGCAAAGAGGAGGCGGCTTCGCCGCCCCAAAGGAAAGCCAACCCCGCCTCGCTGTGCTCGGCAGCCCCTTCCAAGAGAAGGGGCTCGCGAGGACACTCCCTCCTTCCAGAGGAAGGGGGGGAGAATGCCGCCTCACAGACTTCCCACGAAGAAGGCTTACGATACGAGGATACCGTTTTCCCCATATTGTCATTTCGAGCGAAAGCGAGAAATCTTTTTCGTTTGCGGTCAGGCAAAGGATGTGAGGATAGCGGCGAGCGGGAAGCACCGTGCTTCCAGCGAATCGGAAGGACGGTGTTTCATGCAGACAGCATTACGAAAGAAAACGGAAACGGGAAACGAAAAAGATCCCTCGGCTGCGCTCGGGATGACGAAACGAGGAAACGCCGCTTTCCATTCCTTTTCAACCTGCTGCGGAAGCCAAACCCGCCTCGCTGCGCTCGGCAGCCCCTTCAAAGGGAAGGGGCTCGCGTGGACACTCCCTCCTTCCTATGGAAGGAGGTGCCCCGAAGGGGCGGAGGTTGGATGGGGATATCGCTATCCCCGACACAAAGCCTTCCCCGCATGGGGAAGGTGGCGAGCAGAGCGAGCCGGATAGGGTTCTAGCGGCATGAAAGAGAGCGAAGGAGATCGTCTCAAGCAGGCGATATACGAAAGCACCCGAATACCGTTGTGCATCCCTAACCATCCATTTTCTGAAACCAATGAGTGATTCTTAAAGGAACGCTGACTCCATCGCAGGATCGGTGCTTCCATAGAAAGGAGCTGTCCTATGGCAGAGATCAAAGACATCACCAAATTTCATATATTTTCCTCCGCTTACTTTGCCTCGGCGGTGAACCGTTCCCAGTATGTGACGGACGGCAAGAAAGAGATCGCCTTCATCGGCCGTTCGAACGTAGGCAAATCCTCTCTCATCAATTCCCTCACCGGCAGGAAGAAGCTCGCCTACGTCAGCCGCGAACCCGGCAAGACACGCACCATCAACTACTACGCCATCCAGTCTAGGCGCATAGAGAACGAAGAAGAACAGCGACAAGACTGGTACCTCGTAGACCTCCCCGGCTACGGCTTCGCAAAGACCAGTCAGGAAAACAAAGACAGCTGGTCCTCCTTCATTGACGAATATATGAAGAAGTCCCCCGGCCTCATCATGATCGGCCTGCTGCTTGACCTTCGGCACCCGGGGCTCCCCATCGACCTCAAAGCCTTCGACTGGCTGAAAAAAGCCGGCATCCCCATCCAGATCATCGCTACCAAGGGCGATAAACTCAGCCGCAACGACCTCAAAAAGAACCTCATGCAGATGAAGAAGCTCTTCCCCACCGCATCCCTGCCCCTCGCCTACTCCTCGCTCACCGGAGAAGGACGCGATGCCCTGCTCGAAGTGATCGAGAGAAAGATCTGTGACTAGGGACTGGGGACTAAAAGGAGAAACCATGAAGAAACTCATACTGACCCTGCTGCTTGTCATCGTGTGTGTGCCCGCATGGGCCTCGCCATGGGATGCTCCGAATTCCTTTGAGATCGTGAAGGAAAGCTCCTGGGACTACCGGACCGCCCGTGCCCTCACCGAAGAAGGAAAAGCACCCGCCTACACCACCGCCTTCTTTGACAAAACACTCACCCGCTACGAGATCGCCAGCGTCGTGAAGAACATTCTGGAATCCGTCCCTGCCAAAGACCAGACAGAAGACATGGCAAGACTCAAGAAGGAATACACCCGCGAACTCGAAGCGCAGGGCTACCGCGAAAAGAAAGAGGAGCGAAAGCCCATCCTGGAAATCAGCGGAGACACCCGCGTCCGCTACAAAAACGACAGCGGAAGCGACGCTCGCGCTCGCGTGAATACCACCTGGCACATCGGAAAGACCGACATTGTGGCCGGAGGCAGCGCAGAGAAAGACATCTAGGAAATGCCGATCATATTGCAGATCTCGCTATTCTCGCTGCAGGATCTCACCCTGCATGAAAATACAAGAGTAAGATCAAAAGCGATTGGATCAGCGCTTCCCCAAAGCCGATACTCGGAAGAGTATCGGCTTTTTGATTGGCGTGACCGGCGATCAGATCGTGAGACAAAGACACTGCGGATACCGGAGATCCTGCATGGCACTATGACGATACGGGGATGCCTCTATTCTCGCATCGTCATAGCGAATACACGCATATTTAGGAAAAAGAATAAACGACGGACAAAGCCTTCCCCGCGTGGGGAAGGTGGCGAGCGAAGCGAGCCGGATAGGGCAGTGGCGGTATGAAAAAGAGCGGGAAAGATCTTCTCAAGTGCGTCGTTTGCGAGAGCACTCTATCCACCGCTACGCGGTCCCCCTTCCCCGCGTGGGGAAGGCAAAGAGGAGGCGGCTTCGCCGCCCAAAAGGAAGCCACCCCCGCCTCGCTGCGCTCGGCAGCCCCTTCCAAAGGAAGGGGCTCGCGAGGACACTCCCTCCTTCCTATGGAAGGAGGTGCCCCGAAGGGGCGGAGGTTGGATGGGGAAAGCGCTATCCCCGACACAAAGCCTTCCCCACGTGGGGAAGGTGGTGAGCGGAGCGAGCCGGATAGGGTACTAGCGGTATGAAAGAGAGCGGGGGAGATCGTCTCAAGCAGGCGATATACGAGAGCACCCGAGCGCCGCTGACGCGGTCCCCCTTCCCCAATGGGGAAGGCTGCGATACGAGGATGCGGCTATCCCCGCAACAAAGTTTTCCCCAGTCCCTAGTCATCAGTCACTAAAATGACCACTTTTGCAGAATTTCGACCACTTTTGCAGCAAAAGGCACCGCAGGGGACAGATTTCCTGTAATGTAAAGACTAAGAAAACTCCGACATCCGGCACGGAGAAAATGTTCATTGTTTTTCGCAAAGGGGGAAATCATCATGAACAACATCTACAAAGTCATCTGGTCCAAGGCAAAGAATTGCTATGTGGTAGCGTCTGAAATCGCGAAGTCGCATACGAAGAGTGCGAGCGGGCAGTCCGTGCGCCGTTCGGCTCTCGCCTCGCTCCTTGCGTTGTCTCTCCTCTGCGGGGGATTGGGCGTAGCGGAAGCATCTATGCATGTGAATGAAAATACCGGCGGAGCATATGAGGTTTTGACGAAGCAAGAAGTTACTGACGAATTGAACAAGAAGGTAAGTACGGAGGTTGCTGACCTCAAGTATGCAAAGGCGTCTGATGTATTGACAAATACAGCGAACATCGCCACGAATAAAGCTGATATCATCGCACTACAGAGTGAGCTGGACACCAAAGCGGATAAGACGTATGTCGATACGGAAGTAGGGAAAAAGGCTGACAAAGCGACCACGCTGGAAGGTTATGGCATTGCCGATGCCTATACCAAGGATAAAGTTGATACAGAATTAGGTAAGAAAGCGGACGTGACTGCGCTTGACGGCAAGGCGGATAAGTCTTATGTCGATACTGCTGTAGCTAACGCTGTTACGACAGCAGGTACTAACGTAAATACGAAACTCGCAGACTATGCGAAGACGGCGGATGTCGATACGAAGTTGGCTGGAAAGGCAGACAAAGCGACCACGCTGGCAGGTTATGGAATTACCGATGCCTATACCAAGGGAGAAGTCTATAACAAGGGAGAAGTCTATAACAGGGGAGAAGTTGCTGCAAAATTAAATACGAAAGCTAATCAGAAAGACCTGAATCAGGCTACGGATAGAATTACCAAGAATGAAACTGCTATCAATGGACTTACCACGAAAACTACGGAGATATCCTATGTGGCTGGCGATGGGACAAAGATTTCCGGCGTGACGATTAAAGATGGCAATATCGTCGGCAATGGCAATAGTGCGATTACCGGGCTTACGAATGTAGAAACCGGTAACATCAACGGCAAGAGCCTCGTGGGGACTACGGTAGCGACTGCGAAAGACGTAGAGGATGCAGTCAAGGCGGAAACCGATGCGCGCACAGTAGCTGACACCGCGCTGGAAGGGAAAATCAATGATGAAAAGACGGCGCGTGAAGCCAAAGATAATGCTATTTTAGGTCGCATCGGTAAGGTAGCTGAAGATGGAAACTATATCAAGAAGAGCGATACGAATAGTGTTTCTAAAAACTTGAAAGCACTTGATGCACAGGCGAAGATCAATGCGGACGCTATTGCTGCAGAGACAGTAGCGCGTGCCGCTAAAGATACAGAGCTGGAAGGGAAAATCACTAAAAACAGTCAAGATATCACAAATCTGCAGGGTGATGTGACAACGGCACAAGGCGATATCACTAACCTCAAAGCGAAGGATACCGAGCTCGAGGGCAAGATTCAGACGAATGCAAATAACATTCAGGCCAATAAGGACGCTATTGATGCGACCAATAAGCGCACCTCCGGAATCGAGTACGATAACGTTAGAGACGAAACTACGATCGAAAACAATGTGGTTGTCGATAGCATTGGCAATGTGACTGCGAAAGGCCAGCTGACAGCATACGATGGCGTGTATACTGGCACTGGCGATATCACCACGAAGGGCGATGTGAACGCAGGCTCTCTGAACGTGGAAAATGCTTCGCACCTCAAGGGCGACGTGACAATGGATAAGGCGCTCAAGGTCACAGGTGATACCTCGCTCAAAAAGACGGATGTGGATGGTGCGCTCAATGTGACTGGCGAATCCAGCCTAAAGAATACGAAAGTCGATGGTACGCTCACCACCACTGGAAAGGCGACATTCAAGGAAGCCGTAGAGATGGATAAAGGTCTGACCGTGACCAGTGGTGATACCACGCTCCAAAAGACGAATGTGAATGGCGCGCTCAATGTGACTGGCGAATCCAGCCTAAAGAATACGAAAGTCGATGGTACGCTCACCACCACTGGAAAGGCGACATTCAAGGAAGCCGTAGAGATGGATAAAGGTCTGACTGTGATCAATGGGGCTACGACGCTGAAAGAGACTACCGTAGACGGTAAGCTCACTGCGGGCGATGCGGAGCTCAAGAATACCACGGTCGGCGGCACGCTCGGTGTCACTGGCGAGACCACGCTCAATGACAAACTGACCGCGAAAGGCGAAGCAACGTTCAAAGAGAATGTGACCATGGAGAAGAATCTCGAAGTCAAGGGCGAGCTCAAGACGGACAAGATCGCTATGGAAAACAAGAAGACGGACGCGGATGGTACGATTCATAATAGCGCTACTACGATTACCGCAGACGGTATCACTCATATCGGAGAGGTGGAAAAGAGCGGTGTGATCACGAAGAGCCAGTTCACCCATACGAAAGAGGGCAGCGAAACCTATGCGAAGAAGGGCAACACGGCCAACTGGACAGAAACCCGTTCGGATGTGAAGGCAGATGGTGTCACGACCAAAGTCGAAGATTCGAAGAAAAATCGCACCAATACGAGCCAGGCCGCAGATGGCATCAAAGGCTATGCGACTGACAAGGACGGCAACAAGACCTATACGAAAGTCACTGCGACAGAGAATAGCTTCCAGGTCCAGGACAAGAATGGGGATAATAAGAATCATCAGGTCAATACCATGGGTTCGTCCGTGACAGAAATCACGAATGCGGCGGGCGCGACCACGAAGACGGAGCAGACTGCGGAAAATATCACGAACATCGCTCAGAGTGGCACTATCACAAACGATGCACAGAATATTGTGAACAACGCCAGCGAAAATATCACCAATACCGCTCAGAATGGCACCATCAAAAACGATGCACAGAATATCGTAAACAATGCCAGCGAAAATATCACAACCACGGCAAATACCATGAATACGACTGTGAACGGACAGGCTACAGAAAGCTATGGTGGACTTAATACCACTGTCAATGGTGCGGAAAATCATACTGTCAATGGCAAGCAGATCAATACCGTGGGAGACGGTCAGATCAACAATATCACCGGCAACCAGACCACAACCGTGACCGGCGATATTTCGAACACGGCGAAGAACATCACCAACGAAGCAAATACGAAGCTGACCGACAAGGTGGGCGATAATACCCGCGTGCTGGACAGCGAAGGCATCACGGA
>UMCK01010471.1_pt1 | contig 36372 bp, 25 predicted proteins | sample 1964121 | NCBI WGS metagenome assembly UMCK01 (sample SAMEA4835957, study PRJEB28245) | human gut metagenome | biome: gut microbiome; material: fecal sample | place: Denmark | collected 2008 | reverse complement strand
AGCGTAGCAGCGCTACGCTAAGTGGAATGAGCGGACGCAAGTGCGGAAAAGGTGCGAGCAGATGGCGCAGGTGAATTTGGAAATAGTATTAAACAGTAATTTTGCGGAGAGGAACAGAATGGACACAACGCTACAAGATACTCTTTTTTCTTTGACCGGCATCAAGCTGTCTATCCGCTGTATGAGTGCTTTCAGGAAAAGCTGCTTGCCAGATTCCCTGAAAGCCGAATCAAAGTGCAAAAATCCCAAATTTCATACTGCAATCGCCACCATTATGCCTGTGTGTCCTTCTTGAAGGTAAAAAAGAAATCAGAACTGCCCGAAGACTATTTTGTGCTGACGCTGGGGCTGTCCGCACCGCTGGAATCTGACCGGGTGGCGGCAAAAACCGAGCCGTATCCGGGACGGTGGACAACACATTTTGTCATCAGCAGTCCATCTGATTTGGACGAGAAATTATTTGATTGGATCGAACTGGCATACAGTTTTGCTCAGGAAAAATGATGCAGTACAATTCTAAGGTAACACCGCACAAATGAGGTGGTCGGCTAACGTATGGATTTTTCGTCAGATGCAAATGCAAATTTCGAAGGTTTATTGGCGGTACATCGAGGAATTTGCATACCGCAGATGGCGGAAAAGACATCGCCAGACGCGCCGCCGAATTGCACGGCGGCGCCTTTATCAAACTGCCGTTTGTGTCAGGTTTTTTTACACCGGCTGCGGTTTGTTTATTGTATTCCGGGGAAAATCGGGGTATCATACAGGCACGAAGCGAGATGAAGTGCGCTTCGGATGAACAACAATTTTTCTCCACTGCGTCTGATTGAAGGAGGACGAACTTATGTATTATTCCAGCGGCAACTATGAAGCCTTTGCCCATCCCAAGAAGCCGGAAGGCGTTGACCACAAGAGCGCCTATATTGTCGGCGCAGGTCTGGCGTCCCTGACGGCGGCGTGCTATCTGGTGCGCGACGGTCAGATGAAGGGCGAGCACATCCACATTTTCGAGAAAGACCCGGTGTCCGGCGGTGCGTGCGATGGCCGGAAGTATGATGTCGGCTACATGATGCGCGGCGGCCGCGAAATGGACAACCACTTCGAGGTCATGTGGGATTTGCTCCGCTCCATCCCGTCCATTGAGACCGAAGGCGCAAGCGTGCTGGACGAGTATTACTGGCTGAACAAGGAAGACCCGAACTTCTCCCTCTGCCGCGCGACCGAAAAGCAGGGGCAGGATGCCCACACGGACGGCAAGTTCGCCATCTCCGACAAGGGCGCGATGGAAATCATGCACCTTTTCTTCACGCCGGATGAGCAGCTGTATGACAAGCGTATCACCGATGTTTTCGACGACGAGGTGTTTTCCTCCAACTTCTGGATGTACTGGCGCACGATGTTCGCCTTCGAGAACTGGCACAGCGCGCTGGAAATGAAGCTCTACATCAAGCGCTTCATCCACCACATCGGCGGCCTGCCGGACTTCAAGGCATTGCGCTTCACCCGCTATAACCAGTACGAATCCATCATCCTGCCGATGGAGAAGTACTTGAAGGAGCATGGCGTGCAGTTCCACTACGCCACCAAGGTCACGGACGTTCGCTTCGACGTTACCGCGACGCGCAAGCAGGCGTCCTCCATCACCGTGGAGCATGATGGGCAGACCGACGTGATCGACCTGACCGAAAACGACCTGCTGTTCATCACCAACGGCGGCTGTGTCGAAAGCAGCACCTACGGCAGCCAGAACACTCCCGCGCCCTTTGACCCGGAGCTGAAGCCCGGCAACGGCTGGGATTTGTGGAAGAAGATTGCCGCGCAGGACGCTTCGTTCGGCCGTCCGGAAAAGTTCTGCTACGATCCGGAGCAGAGCAACTGGATGAGCGCGACCGTCACCACGCTGGACGACAAGATTCCGCAGTATATCCAGAAAATCTGCAAGCGCGACCCCTTCTCCGGCCATACCGTCACCGGCGGCATTGTAACCGTGAAGGACTCCAGCTGGCTGATGTCCTGGACGCTGAACCGTCAGCAGCAGTTCCGCGATCAGCCGAAGGATCAGCTGTGCGTGTGGGTGTACGGTCTGTTCTCTGACAAGCCCGGCGACTATGTGAAGAAGCCCATGCGTGACTGCACCGGCAAGGAAATCTGCATGGAGTGGCTGTACCACATGGGCGTGCCCGAAAGCGAAATCGAGGAACTGGCGGAGCACAGTGCGAACACGGTGCCGGTCATGATGCCCTACATCACGGCGTTCTTCATGCCGCGCGCCGCGGGCGACCGTCCGGACGTTGTGCCGGAAGGGGCTGTGAACTTCGCGTTCCTCGGTCAGTTCGCGGAGGTGCCGCGTGACACCATCTTCACCACGGAGTACTCCATGCGTACCGCGATGGTTGCCGTGTACACGCTGCTGAACGTTGACCGCGGCGTTCCGGAGGTCTGGGGCAGCACCTACGACATCCGCGACCTGCTGAACGCGACGGTGCAGCTGCGCGACGGCAAGAAGATTACCGACTTGGATCTGCCGCTGATGGAGCGCTTGGCGCTGAAGGAAGTGCTGAAGAAGATTTCCGGCACGGACATCGAGAAGCTGCTCAAGGAATATCACTGCATCTAAGGAATTTGCCCCCGCTGTCTGGATTGGCAGCGGGGGATTTTTGTATTACAGGGGCGTGACCCCCCTGCATGATAAGCACAAATCTATGCGAAAATCAGATTCCCGAAAAAATCCGCAAAAAAATAAATTTTTTTTGAAAAGCAAGCAGGAAAATTGCAAAATACGTCGAATATAAATACTGTCAGAGTTTTTGACGCTGACCCAATGCGGGAATGGCGGAATTGGCAGACGCGCTAGATTCAGGTTCTAGTGAGGGCTAACTTCATGCAGGTTCAAGTCCTGTTTCCCGCACCATACAGCAAAGCATCCGAACCAATGGCTCACTTTGAGCTGGGTTCGGATGTTTTTTCATGATTAGTTCTATTCTCTGTCGAAATCATGACATTTCTCTGTAGCGATTATATCCTGCGTTTCAAACTGAAATCGCATCTTTCATGGCGTGCATTCGTAAGTTTCATTCTCATTTATGCAGGATCAGTGTTCTACTCGTTCTCTTGCCGCAAAACGTTTTATTTTTTCACTCGTCCTTGTTGACAAATCACTTTGTCTGTGGTATTATTGTAAAGGGATTCCCCACTGAAGCTTAAAAACTGCAAAATCAGACGGAGGAAGCAAAATGTCTTTCAATTTTGACTTCAATTATGTTAAGAATGGAACGCCAATCGTCACTCTTAGCTCACTCGGAATTGCTTTCAATCGTGCATCTCGCGAAGCTCTTCATAATCCCAAGCGTATTCTTATAGGGTATGATATGAGCGCGCATGTAATTGGCGTAAAAGCGGCTAATGAAGGTGGCACAGGTGCGTTATACGAATTTGCATCAAGAGTAAAAAATGACTGGGTACGAATTGGCTGCAAGGATTTCATTAAGCACTTAGCAATAGAAACAGGTATCAGCATCGACAAAAAGGCGATACAATTTATAGCCGAATACGATTCGGAATTGGAGATGCTTATCATATGCGTAGATGAAATGCATATGAAATCAGCAAAATAATTAAAGTACTGAAAGGGGGAATGCCTATTGAAAGATTATTTGAATATACAAAAAGCGTACCACAAAACTGTTGCAGCAGTCAAGTGATACGCTCGGAATAGAACATGATGTCATGTCTACACTCCAATATGCATGATATCATAGTTTATCTCCGTACGCAAGATGGTTTGTGTATTTTGTATGTTCTTTTTTGCGTCTGATAAATTGTACCAACCACGTTAAGGAGACAAAATATGATAAACGGCTTGTCTGAAATTGATATTTTCAAAGTTGTTCGTCCCGTGATTGACGGATGTGAGCTTGATTCCCATGACTTTCCCATCATCCAAGCTCCTACATTAGACTCAATTGATTGGGAAAACATTTACCCAATCAACTATCAAAATCTTTCACCAAAGAACGATAATTCCAATGCTGTCGCTTTGATGTTTCGGTATGACAAGGAGCTTTTGGCATTGTGGAATAATCCTCTCAAACGAGTTCCGCTATTCCAAGGATGCATGGCCGTTTGTACGCCTGACTTCAGTGTATATCCTTCAATGAACTCAAACGAAATCCGTCACAATATATATATGGCGAGGTGGCTTGGGTGCACATGGCAAAATTATGGTTGCACTGTAATTCCAACAATCGGTTGGGCAACCCCATGCACATATGACCTTTGCTTTGCAGGAGTTGAAGAAGGGTGTCCTGTAGCCATTTCCACAATAGGCTGTCGCGCTCACCAAGATGTATTTTTGGAAGGTTTTGAAGAAATGAAGCGCCGCATTAAGCCGTCAGTTATTCTTGTCTATGGTGATATGATTAATGGCATGGCAGGGAAATTTATACATTTCAGATATGAAGATGCTTTTTCAAAGAGTGGGATCCAACTTCGTATGAATAACGTATCTCAAGTCTTTATAATTAAGGAGGCGGTTTAATGGGATCTCGAGGGGCTTTTGTGGATGTTAACAATAGCGATTTTTCTTTTGTTGTAAATGGACAGCATTACAAATCTTTAGGGATACTTCATGATAACCCAAATGTTAAAATCATTGTTCAAGACACAAGCAATGTTAAAGCACCCGAATTTTCGCGCACTGCTGGGCGCATTTATGCAATTGTAAAAAATGGCGAGCTTAAGCATTTAGCTTATTATGACGAGAATCACAAGCAGGCAGTTAGTATTGATTTTACTCATCCACATAAGGGAGTGCAACCGCACCGCCATGTATATCTTAGCCATAATAAAACCGATCCGGGAGTTCCCCCTTCTGCTGCAGAAGAGGCTTTGGCTAACAAAATAAAGAAGGAGTTTCATTTGAAATGAATCATGAACAAATGACCCGTGAGCAGTTTCTCTCCCAATACACCGGGGAATGGTCGCCATCCGACGGGCATTGGTTTGGCTTGGATTTTGGCTGGCGAGGGCAGGAATATCGTTTTCAGACGGATTCGATGTATCACCCGGCAAATACAGTACTGCCTGACGGGCGTGAAGCGCGATTCGGCGTGTACAAAAAAGAAGGTTCGGCGTATGCGCTGATTGGCGAATATGCCACGCCGCAGGAAGCGCTGGCGCAATGCCGCATTCAGGGAATGCCTTTGGGCGACATTCTCGAAGATGAATCGACAGAATTGCTTGGGCAGGACTAAAGTGGAAAATGATAGCAGCTTTCCTGAAAGGGAAAGCTGTTTTTACAGCAGATAAATGCCTACTAATGGGAAAGGTGAATCTCTTTCGCGCATTGCAAAACCCGCGCATCTGTGCTATCATGTCGATACAGGCTGAAAATCAGCCAGCAAGGAGGAGAATTTCCATGTATACGCATCAGGGTGACAAGGTCGTGGGGTTGACCGTAGCTTATATCGGCGGCGGCTCGCGCGGATGGGCGTGGGGGTTCATGCGCGACATTATTTCCGACGGGCAAATCAGCGGCACGGTACGGCTGTACGACATTGACCGCGAGGCGGCGGAGCGCAATCAGAAAATCGGCACGATGCTGGCGGCGCATCCCGACGCGGCATCCAAGTGGGCGTTTGAAGTCAGCAGTTCCTTGCAGGGGGCGCTCACGGGCGCGGATTTCGTCGTCATCAGCATTCTGCCGGGGACGTTTGCGCATATGCGCGGCGATGTACACCTGCCGGAGCGGGTCGGCGTATATCAGTCCGTGGGCGACACGGTGGGCGCAGGCGGCTTCATGCGGGCAATGCGCACAATTCCGATGTTCGTTGAGATTGCCGAAGCGATTCGCGACTTCGCGCCGAACGCATTTGTCATCAACTATACGAACCCGATGACGCTTTGCGTGCGGACGCTGTACGAGGTATTCCCGCAGGTAAAGGCGTTCGGCTGCTGCCACGAGGTGTTCGGCACGCAGAAGGTGCTGTGCGCGATGCTGGATGAGCAGGAGCACATCCCCGGCGTGAAGCGGCAGGACTTGTACACCACTGTCACCGGCATTAACCACTTCACTTGGATTACCTCCGCAAGCTATCAGGGCATGGATTTGATGCCGCTGTACGCCCGCTTTGTGGACGAGCATCCCGAAGGCATTCAGCTGGGGTCGGACAACTGGATGAACAGCCATTTCGCGTGCGCGCACAAGGTCAAGTTCGACCTGTTCCAGCGCTATGGGGCGATTGCGGCGGCGGGCGACCGCCATCTGGTGGAATTCCTGCCGCAGTGGTATCTGCACAGCCCGGAGACAGCGCACCAGTGGAAATTCGACCTGACGCCCGTGTCTTGGCGCGAGGACGACCTGAAGAAGCGGATGCAGCGCTCGGACGACCTGCTCAGCGGAAAAGAGCCGCTTGACCTCACGCCGTCGGGTGAGGAAGGGCATTTGCTGCTCAAGGCGCTGCTGGGGCTGGGGAACATGGTCAGCAACGTGAACGTGCCGAATCAGGGGCAGATTCCGAACCTGCCGATTGGCGCGGTGGTGGAGACAAACGCGCTGTTCTCGCGCGGGCGCATCGACCCGATCTGCGCGGGCGACATGCCGGCGAACATCCTGCCGCTGGTGGCGCGCCACGTCTACAATCAGGAAAACACCTTGCAGGCTGCGCTGCACTGCGACCGCAAGCTGGGTTTCTCCACGTTCATGAACGACCCGCAATTGGGCGGCGTGACGCTGGAGGACGGGCAGAAGCTCTTCGACGACATGCTGCTGCATCAACGGGATGTGCTGCCGAAGGGATGGTTTGAATAAGGATATGAAACTCAGGCGAATACTGGCGCTGTCTCTGCTGCTGCTTTCGACGCTGACGCCCGCTTCGCTGGCGGAGACGGCGCATCCGGGCTTCTATCAACCGCAGGAAAACGCGGCGATGGACTACGACGATTCCGAAAGCCGCTGGAGCTTTGCCCGGAGCGTCGAAAGCGAGCACTTCCTGCTGTTCTGGGAGGCGGGGTTCTGCGAGAATCCGCTGAACGCCGCACCGGACATGCGGGTGGATACAGCGGATTTGCTGGAAAAGGCGGAGCTGTTCTACGCGGAGAACGTAGATCGGCTGCACATGGCGGATGAACCCCTGCCCGGCGGCGACAAGCTGCAAATCTACCTGCTGTATACGGCGGATTGGGTCGCGACGGGGGCGGGGTACGACAACCGCATCGGCGCATTGTGGATTTCGCCCGCGACGTGTCAGCCCGCCGGGTCAGTGATTGCGCACGAAATCGGGCATTGCTTTCAGTATCTGACATACTGTCAGGCGCTGGAAAGCGGTGCGCCGGATGACAGCCGCGCTGGATTCCGCTACGGTTACGCGGAGAACGCGGGCAATGCGCTGTGGGAAATCGGCGCGCAGTGGCAGTCTTGGCAGAGTTATCCGGAAGAAATGTTCACCGATTACGAGATGGAAACGTGGTTTCAGCAGTACCACCGTGCGCTGGAAAACGAGTACACCCGCTATCAGAACTACTGGTGGTTCTACGCGCTGACCGAGCAGTACGGCTTGGATGCGTACAGCCGGATTTGGCGGGAAAGCGCCTACCCGGAGGATGCATATCAGACGTTCATGCGCCTGTACCTTGCTAACGACCTGAACGCGTTCTACGACGCGCTGTACCGCTATGCATCCCATGCGGTCACGTTCGACTTTGCGACGGCTGCACCATACAGCGCGGCGTGGCAAGGGCGCTATGACGCAACGCTGTACGATGTCGGGGATGGCTGGCAGCGAATCGCCTATGCATCCTGCCCGGAAGCGAACGGCTTCAGCGCGATTCCGCTCGACCATCAAGGCGCAAACCGGGTGACGGTGTCGTTCCGCGGCTTGCAGCCCGGTTCAGCGCTGGCGGTGGATGACCCCGGTCTGTACTATATCGGGGACGAAGCCACCCCGGAGAACCTGACGGGTCACACACGCATTTACAACGCGGTGGATGCCGCGCCGGGCTGGCGCTACGGTTTCGTGGCATACTTGACGGACGGCACGCGCGTGTACAGCGACGTTTGCGCCGAAGATGAGGGCGCGGTGTCCTTCGATATTCCGGAGGAAACGCAGTATCTGTACTTCGTCGTGCTGGGCGCGCCGGAAAGCTATCAGGTGCACGTTTGGGACAGCGATGAAGCGACAGATGCGCAGATGCCGTTTGAGATTCGGGTGGAATGGAGAAAGTGAAAATAGTATAGCATACGAGAACCCGCTGCCCATCCCTGCATTGGGGGTGAACAGCGGGTCTTTTTACGTTATATCCCTTACAGAACCGTCAAATCTTCCTTCTCGCAAGCGGCAATCGCGCCGTCATGTCCGACGACGCACACGCCGCCGTCCTTTGCCATCTGGTCAAGCACGCCGCACCACTTGAGCAGCGCGTCCTTGGTGGTGGAGAGCATTTCCGCGCGCTCACGGCAGAGATCCTCCGGCGTGATGCCGCACAGCAGGTTTTCGTCGCTGACAAGAATCTGATTCTCCGAACCCAGCGGCGGTTCGCTTTCACCGACGGTGGAAATGATGTACTTGTCAATCCGTTCGTCGCCCGCCACGAAGTCACGCAGACCCTTCGACATGCTGCGGTTGATGCCCAGCGTACGCGCCGGGGAGGGGTCGCGGTAGGAGTAAGTGACCATGCGCCCCGTCTCGCTGGTGTTCAGCCCTGCGCCGTATGCGCCGCCCTGCACGCGGACTTCGTTCCACAGGTAGCTTAGGGACAGGATGTTGCTCATCACGCGCGCAATACCGCTGTACACCTTGCCCGCACGGCGGTAATCATAGCCCAGCGACGCAAAGCTGATCTGCGACGGGATGCGGTAGGCGCACTTGGCAGGCAGGTCGCTGACATACGGCGCGGCATCCGGGATGGGCGTGCCGACCGGGTAGGCGGAGAGAATCGCGGCGGGGTCAAGCGCCTTATTCGTGGACAGGCTGAACGTGACGCGGGACTGCACCGCGCTGTCCTTGCTGAACCGCTCGCAGAGGGCAAGGAAATCCGCGTACTGCGCGTCGAAATTCTCCGCCAGCGCCTTCTGCACCATGCAGGCACTCAGACCGTTCAAGGCTTCCCGCGCTGCCGAGGCCGCGCTCATCGTCGCCGATGCGGCGTACATTGCCATCCTGTGGCCGTCGCTGATGACCTTTTGCTTCGCCATCTCGCTCAACTGGAGAATCAGCGTCTGCACACGCGCCCTGTCGTCAAAGCACGTTTCGGTCAGAATTTCCCGCACGAGCGCGGCTGCCTTGTCCACGTTCGCATCCAGCACGGAGCAGCTCACGTCCAGCACGGGCGTCGCCATTTCCGCACAGCGGGACATGACGCGCAGCTGGAACGTCAGCTTGCCGATATCGCGCTTGATGGCTTGGAAGAGGGATAGCGAATCGTGACGCTTCGTCGGCAGCTTGCCCAGCAGTTCGGGCAGTATCGACAGGCGCTTGAGTTCATCCAGGGTGAAATCGGTCAAGGAGATATACCAGTGCATGATGGTGATGCCGTTCATGGGCCAATCATGCGTGATGACCTTCGCCGCGCCGCACTGCGCTTCCGCCGCGGGAATCAGCAGCGGGGCTGCGCTGATTTCGCTCAAGGACAGCACGGGCAGCGTTGCCAGCTGCTCGGCGGTGTCGGGGGTCTGCTGCCACGCGGTCAGCTTCTCGTTCTGCACGCACAGCGCTTCTTTGTCCGCCTCCGTCCACGATGCCTGAATCGCCCGCAGGCGCTCCGTTTCCTCCGCGCGGAGTTCGTCGCCCTGCGTGTGGGACGGCACGGTGCGGATGATGCTCATCGTGCTTTCATCCAGCAGAAGTTCTGCCATCAGGCGGTCAAAGCCGTCGCCCGCCGCCATTTCCCGCAGCTTCTGATAACGCTCTTCGGACAGGAGCGGCTGCATCGGGTCGCCGCCGTAAAGCCACGCATCAAGCGCATGGATGCAGCGGAGCAGCCCCGACGGTTCGCCCGGCTGGCGGGCAGAAAACTCGCTGCTGTTGATGGAGGCAGTCAGCGCGTCCTTGTCCAGCCCGGTTTTAACCAGCTGCTGCACGGTGTCGCGGATCATCTGGCGCAGCTCCTGCTCACTGCCATCGGCAATGTTGCGCAGGGTCAGCATCATGTACGGCTGCACCATCGCGTTGTCCAGAGACATGCCTACATCCTGACACTTGCCCGTCGCCAGCAGCGCCTTCTTCAGCGGCGCGTCGTTGCTGCCCGTCAGCACATCAAAGAGGATTTCCGTCGCCGTGACGCGCACCGTATCCGACCACGGCGCGACAATCTTCGCCAGCGTCAGCATGGTCTTGTCGGCGGTATCCTCTCCCGCGTCGATTTCATACGCCTGTTCCGCTTCGGCGGCGAAGGGCTTCTGCATGGGGATTTCGTGCTTCTCGTCCAGGCGGTCAAAGCAGCTCAGGTACTCCTCCGCCAGCGTTAGCACCTTGTCCAGCGGAATCGCGCCATCAAGGAAAATGCGCGCGTTCGACGGATGATAATAGCGGTGGTACATGCGCAGGAACTGCTCATAGGTCAAGTCGGGAATATGCTTCGGGTCGCCGCCGGAATTCCAGCCGTAGCAGTTGTCCGGGAAGAGGACATCCAGCGTCTTCTGGTAAATCTGCTCGTCCACATCGCTCATGGCGCCCTTCATCTCGTTGAACACAACGCCCTTGTACAGCGGCGCGCCGTTTTCGTCCAGCTCAATGTGCCAGCCTTCCTGATAGAAGATGTTCGGGTCTTGCAGGATGCGCGGCGCGAACACCGCGTCCAGATACACTTCCGCCAAGTTCAGGAAGTCCTGCTCGTTGCGGCTGGAGACGGGGTAAATCGTCTTGTCGGGGAAAGTCATCGCGTTCAGGAACGTCGCCATGCTGCTCTTCATCAGCTCGACGAACGGTTCACGAACGGGATACTTGGCGCTGCCGCAGAGGACAGAATGCTCCAGAATATGGAATACGCCGGTCGAATCCTCCGGCAGGGTCTTAAACGCGACGCAGAACGTCTTGTTGTCCTCGCCGTTATCCACCCAAACCAGCTGTGCGCCGGTCTTTTTGTGGTGCATTTCCACCATCTGCCCGTGCAGTTCTTCGCTTTCGCGCACGCGGTCAACGCAAAAGCCGTGACGCGCCGCAGTTTCGTTCAGATTCATCATGGGGAACTCCTTTCCCTGTGACCCCAGGCGGGTCATTCATTTCCTTTATCATAGCACAACGGGCAGTTGAGTACAAGCGCGAATTGGCTGATATTTATCAAACGGTTATCGAATGCGCAGGAGTTCCGAAACATCCTTGCGCTTGGGGGCGGCAGGTGATTCCGCAGGTACGCCAATCGGAATCAGCGCCGACACGCTCTCCGTTTCCGGCAGATTCAGCACGGCTTTGACCTTCCCTTCGTCATAAATGCCGAGGATGACCGTGCCAAGCCCCGCATCATGCGCGGCGACGCAGAAAGCTTCCGCCGCCAGACCCGCATCGAAGGACTGCCAGTGCGTCCCTTTGCTGGTGCTAAGCGAGCCGTCGCGTTCGTAGCCGCTGCGGTCGTTCACGGTCGTGAGGACAACCAGCGCGGGCGCGCCGTGCAGGGTATCGATGTTCTTTTGAAAGCCCATCGTGCATTCGTCCGCTACGCGGTCAATTTCCTCGCGCTTGGTCAGCAGGGTATAGCGTGTGGTCTGGGAATTCTTCCAGCTGGGCGCATACGCGGCAACGGCGACGATAGCGCGGATGGTGTCGGGCGACACGGGCGTTGGCTGGAACTTGCGAATGGAACGGCGGGCGGTAAGAGCGTTGCTCATGAGGGGTGTCCTCCTTATCAGCACATAAATGGATTTTGTGGATTTCGAGACGTGATTCATCGGGTTTTGTGATGCTTCCATGCTGATTATACGATTTCCAGATAAGAATGCGCCAAGATGCGCCGCGAATTTTTCATTCTGGCTAACGTGAATGAAACGCAGCGTAGCAGCGCTACGCTAAGTGGAATGAGCGGATGCCAGAAGGGAAAAGGTGCAAGCAAATGGCGCAGATGAATCTGGAAATAGTATTATACTATTTCCAAATGAGAATGCGCCAAGATGCGCCGCGAATTTTTCGCTCTGGCTAACGGGAGTGGAATGCAGCGTAGCAGCGCTACGCTAAATGGAACGACCGGACGACAGAGCGGAAAAGGCGCAAGCAGATGGCGCAGGTGAATCTGGAAATCGTATTATACCACATCCGCCGCGCGCTGCATAGGATGGCGACAGGAAAAGAACAGCGGAACACATCCACCTATCAAAAACGCGCCTCCCGAAGTTTCCGGGAAGCGCGCTTTTGTCTGACAAGTTTTGAGAAAAATCAGTGGCAGCCCTTGCATTTGCCGCAGTCGCCGCCGCAGCTGCAAGCGGAATTGCCGCTCTTTTTGTCCTTGACCATCTTCCAAATGATTGCGCCAACAATCACCAGAAGTACGCCGCCAACAATCCATGTTGCCATGATTCGTTCCTTTCTGCGCCGATGCGGATGGAGGAAAACCGCTTTTGCGCGATAGAACATATGCCGGAGGGGAAGCGCGGATGATGCAGAACCCGCGCCAGCCCTCCGGCGTTCACAAGAGGGGGTCTCAGAAAGCACCGGATGCAGCGGCACTTTCCTCGGTTAAGCCCGATGGGAAATCAGGCAGAAACCTTCTGGGTGAGGTGGTTGTCGTTGTAAGGATTCTTACGCACGACCAGATACACCAGGCCAGCCAGCAGCAGGATGGCAATCGCCGTCGCAACGGTAAAGCCAGCGCCGTTGAACAGCAGACCCAGCTGATAGACAATCAGGGCGATGGTGTACGCGAACGCGCACTGATAGCCAACCGCAGCCAGCGTCCACTTGGCATTGTTGAACTCACGCTTCATCGCGCCAATAGCCGCGAAGCAGGGAGCGCACAGGAGGTTGAAAATCATGAAGGCATACGCCGCCAGACGGCCGTGACCGTTGGAGGACTCGTTGAACGCCGTCGCAATCGGGCTGAGGGCTTCCGCCTTCTCTTCCTCGGTCATGTCCTCGTCGTCAACAACGTCCGCCGCGTCATCCGCGCCATACAGGACGCCCAGCACGCCAACGACTTCTTCCTTCGCAACCAGACCCATGACCGTAGCAACCGTGGACGGCATGTTGCCGAAGCCCAGCGGCTTAAACACCACGCTGACCGGGTTGCCAATCTTGCCAAGGATGGAGTTGTCCATATCCGCCACAGCGCCCCAGGAGCCAGCCGCGCGATCCATTTCAGGCGCGAGTTCCGGCGCTTCCTCGTCTTCTTCCAGCGTTCCAGCTTCCGCCTTCGCGTTGTAATCAGCCAGTTCCGTCTGGTAGGTCTGCTGCGCTTCCAGCTGCACGTCCGCCGTGGGTGCCCAACCGTAGGTCTTCGCAAACCAAATCACAATAGAGGACAGGAGGATGACCGTGCCAGCGCGCTTGATGAAGCTCCAGCCGCGCTCCCACACGCTGTGGAACACGTTGCGGCCAGACGGGAAGTGATACGCCGGCAGCTCCATGACGAAGGGAGCCGGGTCACCAGCGAACATCTTCGTCTTCTTCAGCATGATGCCGGAGATAACAATCGCCGCCACGCCGATGAAGTATGCGGACGTCGCGACCCACGCGCTGCCGCCGAACACAGCCGCGGCAATCAGGCCGATAATCGGCATCTTCGCGCCGCAGGGGATGAATGTCGTGGTCATGATGGTCATCTTGCGGTCACGGTCGCTCTCGATGGTACGAGAAGCCATGATACCGGGAACGCCGCAGCCAGAACCAATCAGCATCGGGATGAAGCTCTTGCCGGACAGACCGAACTTGCGGAAGATACGGTCCATGATGAAGGCGATACGAGCCATGTAGCCGACGTCTTCAAGGATAGCCAGCAGGAGGAACAGCACCAGCATCTGCGGCACGAAGCCCAGCACTGCGCCGCAGCCGCCGACGATACCATCAACAATCAGACCGCTCAGCCAGCCTGCGCAGCCAACGCCGTCCAGCCAAGTCTGGAGGTTGCCCTGCACGATTTCCGCAACGAACACATCATTCGTCCAGTCCGTCAGCAGCGTACCAATCGTCGTCACGGAAATGTAATACACAAGGAACATGATGAGCGCGAAAATCGGCAGCGCCAGCACACGGTTCGTCACCACGCGGTCAATCTTGTCCGAAACGCTCAGGCTGCCCTTCACCTTGCCCTTCTTCACCGCGTTCTGCATCAAGGTGTTGATGTAGGCATAACGCTGGTTGGTGATGATGGACTCGGCGTCGTCATCCATTTCCTTTTCGCAGGAGGAGACGGCTTCTTCGATGCCCTTCTTGACATCTTCGGACAGCTTCAGTTCCGCAACGACCTTCTCGTCGCGCTCGAACAGCTTCACGGCGTACCAGCGCAGGAAGCGGGGTTCAACCTTGCCGCCGATGAGGTCTTCGATGTGCGCCAGCGCGTGTTCCACCGAGCCGGTGAATACGTGCGGATGCTCGCCCATCGTGCGGTTCTTGGCAGCAGCGGCAGCCATTTCAGCCGCCTTCACGCTGCCTTCGCCCTTCAGCGCGGAAGTCTCGACGATTTCCACACCCAGCGCTGCGCTCAGCTTCTTCATGTCGATCTTGTCGCCGTTTTTGCGGGACACGTCGATCATGTTCATCGCGATGACCATCGGCGTGCCGAGTTCGAGCAGCTGCGTGGTCAGGTAAAGGTTGCGTTCAATGGAGGTGGAGTCCACAATGTTCAGGATGGCATCAGGCTTGTCGTTCACCAGGTAGTTGCGGGCGACGACTTCCTCCAGCGTGTAGGGAGACAGGGAGTAAATGCCGGGCAAGTCCTGAATGACCACATCGTCATTGCCCTTGAGCTTGCCTTCCTTCTTTTCAACCGTAACACCCGGCCAGTTGCCGACGAACTGACGAGAACCCGTCAGCGCGTTGAACATGGTCGTTTTGCCGCAGTTCGGGTTGCCTGCGAGCGCAATCGTAATCGCCATTTTCGGCGCCTCCTTATGCGAATTTGTCTTAACTAACCCCACCAGAGGCTCCGCCTCTGGACTCCGCAAGGGACTCTGTCCCTTGACCCTTTCGCGCGATTGCGTTGATGACTTCTTCATACCTATATGCGCGTGCTGATGCAGGGTTTCGCGTCTGCGGACGCGACCAGAGGGCTTTCCGATCGCCCTCTGGACTGCTTCGGTTGCACCTATGTTAGTAGGTTTGAAACGTATAAGGTAGGAAAAAGCCTGCGCGAAATCAGGTTTTATCGTAAGGGAAACAGAATTACTGAACCTCGATCATTTCCGCATCCGCCTTGCGCACGCTCAGCTCATAGCCGCGCACGGTCAGCTCCATCGGATCGCCCAGCGGCGCAACCTTGCGCACATGGACTTCCGTCCCGCGGGTCAGTCCCATGTCCATGATGCGGCGCTTGACGGCACCTTCACCATGCAGGCGGACAACCACCGCGGTTTCCCCGACCTTGACATCCTTCAGGGTTTTCATGCCTTCTGCCTCCTTTTCCTCAGTTCACCAGCACACGCATAGCCATGGATTGGCTCAACGCAACACGGCTATCCTTGACAGCGCAAATCAGATTGCCGCCCATTTTGCTGACGACCGTCACTCTTTCGCCCATCACGAAGCCCAGCTCCGCCAGATGCTGACGCACCTCATCCTGTCCGGTGATTTTGCCAATCACGCCAGACTCGCCAATTTCCACCATGCCCAACGGCATCATGTTCCATGACCTCCTTGTGTCAGTCCTTTCGCGGATAGTTTATTTCAACTAATCCGGCGATTCGCAAGCGTTAGTTTAGCATAACTAATAGGCTATGTCAAGCGTTTTTCGCGTGTTTTTTTGTTTTTTGTCCACCTTTTTTCTGGTCTTTGCATCGTTTGCCCAATTCGGGGGAATGCTGACCAGCAAAAACAAAGGGCAGCTCTGCTTTGCAGGGAAATCAGATACTTTTCCGAACAAAATCGAACCACCCCCTATCAAAAACTTCTGATTATCACCACTATGGCTTAAAGTGCCGAAGGGAGCAAGCAGAAAGCCCCTTTGTCACCTCCGCAGAGGCGAAATCCCCTGCATGATCATGCGATTCTATCAGAAAATGAAAACCGCAAAAAAGAGGTGCGAGAATGAAGGAATGGGCGGTCTGGATGGCGAACAAGATGGAGGAGCAATTGCTGCGGATGGAGCAGCTGCGGCTCAGTGAATTTGTTGCATATGAAAAGAACTGGAAGAAGCGTCTTCTGATGCAGTTTGTAGGCGGGATTGCAAGAGGATTAGGGACAGCGGTTGGGTTTACGCTTCTGGGTGCGCTGGTGGTGTGGCTGCTGCAAGGACTGGTGCAAAGGAATCTGCCGATTATCGGGGATTTCCTGACCCAGCTGCTGAACCTCGTGGAAGGCAAGGGCAGCGGCAGCTAAAGCGCAGGCGACGAAGCGCCCCTGCCCGTAACTTCGCGCTTCCGCAGAAGCGCCCCAAGCTGCTCTATCCGCCATTTCCTCATTGTCGCGTCAATGGGCGCGACCTGATTCCGACGCTTCCCAAATCATCATCACCAGAAAGGGCTATCATCACCATGCGCAAACCCGTTTCCCAAAGGCTGCTGCCTCTCCTGCTCATCCTCCTGACCCTCGCGCTTGACCGCTTCACTAAAGCCCTCGCCGTCGCGCTGCCGGATGAGCGCACCCTCATCCCCGGCATTCTTCGTTGGATTTATGTTGAAAATACGGGCATGGCGTTCAGCCTGTTCAGCGGACAGTCGTGGATGCTGGGCGTGGTGTCCGTCATCGCGGTTATCGCCGGATGGCTCGTCCTCCGCCGCTATCAGCTCAGCGGATGGAGCAGAACCGCGGCGGCGCTGATGATCGGCGGCGCGCTTGGCAACGCCTACGACCGCTTGGCGCTGGGCTATGTCGTCGATATGCTGGATATCACCCTGTTCCCCTTCGCAGTGTTCAATATTGCGGACGCTGCGCTCGTCGTCGGCACGGTGCTGATGGCGTACTGCATCGTGTTCCGCACGGAAGATTGGAGGAAAATCAATCATGACGCAAATGATGCCTGACGCACTCGAATCGCGCACTATCTCCATCCCCGGCGACGGGCGGCGGCTGGATGTTGCCCTGTCCGAAGCTGCTGGGCTGACTCGCTCGCGGGTGGCGGCGCTGATGGCGGACGGAAACGTCACGGTGGACGGGAAAGTCGAGACGAAATCCGGCGCAAAGGCAAAGCAGGGTCAGATTGTTATCCTGACGATTCCCGCGCCAAAGCCCGCTGTGCCCGTCGCGCAGGAAATTCCGCTCACAATTCTCTATCAGGATGACGACCTCGCCGTCGTCCTGAAGCCCTGCGGCATGGTCGTTCACCCCGCCGCCGGCAACGAGGACGGCACGCTCGTCAACGCGCTCCTGCACCACCTTGACCACTTGAGCGGCATCGGCGGCGAACTGCGCCCCGGCATCGTCCACCGGCTGGACAAGGACACCAGCGGTCTGCTGCTCGTGGCAAAGAACGACCAGAGCCAACTCGCCCTCAGCCGCCAATTGCAGGAGCGGCAGATGGAGAAGCACTACCGCGCGCTGGTTGAAGGAAATCTGCGGGAGGACAGCGGGCGCATCGACCAGCCCATCGCGCGGAGCAAGAAAGACCGCAAGAAAATGGCGATTGACCCCGAAGGCCGCCCGTCGATTACGGACTGGACGGTGCTTGCGCGCGGGCGGAACGTGACGCTGCTGGACGTCCACATTCTGACCGGGCGGACGCACCAAATCCGCGTGCACATGAAGTCCATCGGGCATCCGGTCTGCGGCGACCCGATTTACGGCTCCGACAAGGGCGCGAAAGTCCCCCGCTTGATGCTCCACGCGTACACGCTTTCGTTTACGCACCCACGGACGGGGGAAAGGATGACGTTCACCGCGCCGCTGCCGGAGGAGTTTGTGCAGGGGCTGCGGGGGAACGGGGTGGAATGGGAGAAATAACGTTTCCTCACGGAAAGCCGGGAACGTTACATCGTGCGGTGATACTATTTTCATCATGAGAATGCGCCAGAATGGAAAAGTGCAGGCAGATGGCACGGATGAATTTAGAAAGAACACAACTGAATAATTGCATAGAAAAGCGCCCTGCTCCGGAGATGTTTCAGAGTAGGGCGCGGTTTTTTGATTCATCACGAAAATCCGGGGAGCGTAATACCATTTCCAAATAAGAACGCGCCAAGATGTGAAGCGAATTTTTTTTCTGGCTAATGGGCGTGAAACGCGGCGCAGCAGTGCTACGCTCAGTAGAATGACCGAAAGTCAGAAGGGAAAAGGCGCAAGCAGCTGGCGCGGGTGCATTTGGAAAGCGTATTATTCCACAACCTTCGCGCCGGCAGCGATCGCGTCTTCCTTGGTTCTGAAGAACTGCCAAGTGCTTTCCACGGTGGGGGTGATTTCCTTCTGGTCGCGGATGTACTGCGCCAGAATGTTACGCACCTGACCGTTATCGTTGCCCAGCGTATCGCCGGTGTACATATCCGTGAGGCTGTAATCCTCAGGAGTCAGACCAGCCGCCTGCATGAAGCCGGCGCCGCCGGTGAAGCGGTAGTTGTTCATCACCACGGAGAACACCTGATCAGGCGCCACGGGCTGACCCTGATACTGCATGTTCTGGATGCGCTTTCCTTCAGGCGCATAGTAGTGGATTTCGTAGTACAAACCGTAGATTTCATCGGTGTAGTAGCCACCGCCAAGGTAATCGGGGTTCGACGCACTGGTGTAGTTGGTGGTAGCATGCTCCAGCCACAGCCGCAGCTGTTCGCCGGTCATGTTCACGCGATAGAGCCAGTTTTCAAACACGTACAGCTGATACAGCAAACGCATCGGAACGTCGCCCGCAGGAATCAGGTCGCGAACCTCGGCGCCGCTGGTCAGAGGCGCGCAGATGGACAGCTGCGCAGGAACCGCAGACAGCTGCGCCTTGTTCAGCAGATCCATCAGCGCGGTGGGCTGCAGGGAGATGTTCTTATTGGAGAAAGCGCCGGTAGCAGTGCCCAGAGGCTGATCCAGATAAGCCTGCAGCTCCTCGTTGTAGGGAGCCAGCGCCGTGGCAACCTTCTGATTTTCCACCAGGCCTTCCTGATCCGCCAGGAAACGGTAGCCGTTTTCAGCCGTCACAGGGGTCACGGTCTTGGTCGCCGGGTCGTAGGCGAGCTTCATGAAGCCCAGGCCTTCACCGCCGCCACCTGCCAGCACGGGCACAACCTTGCCCTCGGCATTGAGGATGTCCTCACGGTAGTCGGTGTTATGGAAGTGACCATACACAACCGCGTCAATCCCGGTGGTCAGGTTAATCATTGCGCGAACCTGGTTTTCGTAGTCCGCGGGGTTGTTGCCATCGGTAGAGACAGCGTCTTCCACGCCGGAGTGCGCCACGACAATCACCACGTCGCAGCCCTCCTGCTCGCGCAGGATCGGCACGAAGTGCTCAACCGTGGGAACCAGATTGCGGAAGTCGATGCCCTCATAGTGGGACTCAACCTCCCAAGCGGGGATGTTGGGCGTATCCATGCCGATGACGCCAACCTTCACGCCCTCAAATTCCTTGACGATGTAAGGGACGCCCATCCAGGAATCCCACTCGGTGCCCTTCGCCACAAAGTTGGCGGCGGACATGGGCACGGAATGCTCCTCGCCGTTGTCGGGGCTCATCACATACTCAATCTGACGCTTGAGAATCGGCAGATCGTTGTTGAACTCGTGATTGCCCAAGCACCACATGTCGTAGTCCATCAGGCGCAGCGCCTTCATCATGGGATCGTCCTTTTCAGGCGCGAAGTAGGAGTAGTAATAGGTCATGGCAGAGCCCTGCACGGTATCGCCGCCATCCACCAGAACGACGTTCTTTTCCGTAGCACGAACCTGCTCGATCATGGAAGCGATCATGGACAGACCCACGTTCGGGGAAGGCTCGCCAGTGGCGTAGTTGATGGGCAGCACTTTGCCGTGCACGTCGCTGGTCGCGATGACGGTAATCATGATGGGATCCGCATTCTCTGCGAACGCCGCGCAGCCCACCAGGGGGAGAATCATGGTCAGCGCCAACAGAAGGGATAGGAGCTTCTTCATGATGGGCACCTCTTTTCCTTATTTCCCGCTCGAAGCAGGATTAAAATAATTATATTCCATATTCTTTCGTTTGTAAACAGTGCCGCCAGATGCAAACTTTGCCACGCCAAGGGGTTGGTTTGTCGGAAAATGAATTTTGCGTCGAATTCAGTTGCAAATACGGCAGATGAGCCAATTGAAAGTCAAGTTTTTTGCAAGCCGTAAACAGTACGAACGCCATTGCCGACAGCGAGACAAATTGCGCCGGTGTGGTGACAATAATATATTTTGTATTCTGTAATTTATAGGTGGCAGGCAGAAATCAAAGGTTGTCTCGGTATCTTCTTCTGCGAAATAAAGGGGCGGCGGGGGAATGGGGTGGAATGGGAGAAGTGAATAGAAAATGCGCCGCTGCCGACGGGGAGTGTGTCGGGAACGGCGCATACTTTATTGTTTTTGTATTAGCTAAACAGACTAACAGCGTAGATGCCGCCAATCAATCCACCAACGGCGCTAATGATGCCCAGAACAATGCCCGCAGTGCCAAGACCCGTTGCACCGCCGACTTCTTTCGCCTTGCTGCGCCCGATGGCAGAAAGTACAATACCCACCACGCCGGAGATTCCGTAAAACCCAAAAATGAAGCATGTAACCAAAGATACGACGAACCCTGCGATTTGAAGCCCGTTAGTTTTCCCTTCCATGTTTCCGTATCCTCCTGTTGTTCGAGAGTAACTCTCGTGTTTTTATTCCTTGCCCCCAAGGAACTACTTCCAGTATACCCCCCCCGAAAAAATGTCAAGCATATTTTTAGCTAAATGGCAAATTTATTTCCGCAGCGTCCATAATTATCCACGTTCTTCATAACGTATCCCGTTTTCCCAACAAAAAAACCTGCCCCCCGCCGTTGCCAGCAGAGAGCAGGAAACTTTCGTTTTTGGGAACGCTTACGCCTTCAATTACTTCAGTTCCGCAAAGTACTTGATGGTGCGGACCATCTGAGAGGTGTAGGAGTTCTCGTTGTCGTACCAAGACACGACCTGCACCTGATAGGTGTCGTCGTCGATCTTCGCGACCATGGTCTGGGTAGCGTCGAACAGGGAGCCATAGCGCATACCGATGACGTCGGAAGACACGATCGGCTCGGTGTTGTAGCCGAAGGACTCGGAGGACTGCGCCTTCATGGCGGCGTTCACGGAGTCAACGGTCACGTCGCTGCCCTTGACAACAGCAACCAGAATGGTGGTGGAGCCGGTGCAGACCGGGACGCGCTGCGCGGAGCCGATCAGCTTCTTGTTCAGTTCCGGGATAACCAGACCGATCGCCTTCGCAGCGCCGGTGGAGTTCGGAACGATGTTCTGCGCGCCAGCGCGGGCACGACGCAGGTCGCCCTTGCGATGCGGGCCGTCCAGAATCATCTGGTCGCCGGTGTACGCATGAACGGTGGTCATGATGCCGGACACGATCGGATACTTGTCGTTCAGAGCCTTCGCCATGGGCGCGAGGCAGTTGGTGGTGCAGGAAGCAGCAGAGATGATCTGGTCTTCCGCGGTCAGGGTGTCGTTGTTGACGTTGTAGACGATGGTCTTCAGGTCATTGCCAGCGGGGGCAGAGATGACGACCTTCTTTGCGCCAGCCGCGATGTGCGCCATGGACTTTTCCTTGGAGCAGTAGAAGCCGGTGCACTCCAGCACGACATCCACGCCCAGCTTGCCCCACGGAGCATCCGCCGCGTTCTTTTCGGCATAGATCTTGATTTCCTTGCCGTCCACGATGATGGAATCTTCGGTCGCTTCCACGGTGTGCAGGTTTTCACCGATCTTGCCGCAGTAGGAACCCTGAGCGGTGTCATACTTGAGCAGGTGAGCCAGCATCGCGGGAGAGGTCAGGTCGTTGATCGCGACCACCTCGTAGCCCTCAGCGCCGAACATCTGACGGAACGCCAGACGGCCAATACGGCCAAAGCCATTGATAGCAACTTTCACTGCCATTGGAATATACCTCCTTTAGTCGTTCAAACGGGGTTATACTATTTCCAGATAAGAATGTGCCAAGATGCGCCGCGAATTTTTCACTCTGGCTAACGGGAGTGCAACGCAACGTAGCAGCGCTACGCTAAGTGGAACGACCGGACGCCAGAGGGGAAAAGACGCAAGCAGCTGGCACAGGCGAATCTGGAAAGAGTATCATTTCCCACCTCATATTCTACCCAATTTGCCGCCATTTTGCAAGAGGTTGCGCAGGATTTCCATCACTTTTGACACTTTTTTGACGCTTTTTTTTGAGAATTCCTCATCCGTTCCCCTCTTCTTCCCAGTATTCGCCCCAATTCAGCTCGTCCGTCACATCGAGTTCCTTCAAAATCAGCTTGCCGTTCTCGTCCGTGATGACACTGCCGCCTTCATCATACACCCCATAGGAGACATACCCCGTGCCGCCCTCGCAGGTGATGAAGCTCATGCTGCGGCAATAGTCACCCTCCGCCACTTCATAATCGTTGAACACTTCAACGCCGTAGCGGTACACTGTGCCGTTGACACAGCGGAAGACGATTGTCGGAATGTCGCCCCTCCAGTAGAGGTTGCTGTCCGCGGGTGTCTGCACAACGCTCCATGTGCCGTGATACGGCTGCGCGCCGTGGTTGTCCGAGCCGTAAAATCTCCCATCCGCGTCCAGACGGAGATAGGTGTCCCAGAACTCGCCGCCCGCCTCCATCTGCCAGCTGCCGACTAACTTCGCCTCTTCGTCCGGCAGTTCCACATCATCAAACACCACGTCGCGCTGCGGCACGAAGCCGCGGGTGATTTTGCCGTCTACCGTCGCTTCGACGTACACATACGCCCACTGGTTATCCGGATGGGACAGCGCCGTCAGCTTCGTCCCGGCAGGCAGCTCCGCCTGATGGTATTCGCTGACGTTCGGGTCGTCGGTCAAGTAGGTATCGAATGCCGTCATCATCGGCACATGCACAATCTCGTCCGTCGTCGCGTCGCCGTGCTTGCCCAACTGCGCCCAGCCGAATCGGCTCGTCCGCAGGCTGACGCGGTACTCAATCAGCGACCAGTCGCCCACGGTGAGGTACAGCTTATAATCGTCGCCCGTGCTGACGGATGCTTTCCCCTTCGCCGCGCGGTAGGAGGACGTGTCCGGCGCGGAATACACGGCATAGGACTTCTTGCCGCTCTTCTGGCCTGAAACCACCTCCGGATACAAACAGGCGAAGTATTGCAGTCCTTCGCTCGCTTCGTTGATTCGGCGCACGTCGTCCGGCCCGCGTTTCGGCATGTTGTGGATGTTGAAGTCTTCCAGCGTGATTTTGGTCATCCACATGGCGCTGTCCTCGCCCAGCGTCACCCGATAGCCGTAAGATGCTATCCGCTCCACCTTCACATCGCCCATCTGCGCTTCCATCAGCGTGTAAAAGGTTCTCCCCTCATTGTTGTGCGACAGCTCAAAATAGTACCGTTCATCAATATCCGGGTACGCCAATTCAAAGCCGTTCTTCGTGCGTGTGATTTCGGGATAGCCCGTTTCTTCCAATTCCGACGGCTGATAGACGGCAGTCGTCGAGAAGATGGCGTCCTTCCAGCCGTCTTTCACCTCATCCACCGCGATCAGCTGATTGTGATAGCGACTGGTCAGAATCGTGTGGGTCGTGGCGGCTTTTCTGTTGTAATCGCTCACCAAGCCGGTATACTCGTCGTAGTCATGTGTCTGCTCCACCATCGCCAGCAATTGCCCGGACAGATTCCAGCTGTTCGCAGACGCGGCGGGCAGGGTCACAGCCAGCGTCAAGCACAAAATCAGCAGCATCCGCAGTTTCTTCATATTCTCCGCATCTCCTTTTGCTCAATATCCCAAAATACCAAAGAACAGCCGAGCAAACCAGCCGATAATATCATCGGTATACACCCAATCGCCGTCTGCTCCATCCGGCACATAACTCCTGCCTGTTTCGTTGGTCGAAAGGCTCAAATAAATGCTCCAAGCGCCCGGCATGATTTTCTCTTTCTCCACCTGAATCCCATAGCGGGACACCGTGCCGTCCGTTCCGCGCAGGACGATGGTGGGAATGTCGCCCCGCCAGTAGAGATTGCTCCCCACTGGGGTCTGCACGATAGACCAAGTGCCACTGCACGTCCTCTCGCCATCATCATCCGCGGCGGAAAAATTCCCATCTGCATCCAGCTGGAAATCATCGTACCAGCCGCCGCCGCCTTTGGCGCGCCAATGCCCGACAAACTCCGCCATCAATTCCGGCTGCTCCACGTCGTCGAATATCACATCCCGCTGCGGCACAAACCCGTACAGCGTTTCGCCGTCCACTTCCGCTTCGACGTACACATACGCCCAGCCGCAGTAACCCAGCGCCGTCAGTTTCGTTCCGGCGGGCAGTTCCTCCTGATGCGCTTCGCTGACATGCGGGTCATCCGTGAGATAGGTGCCGCACACCGTCTGAATCGGCACATGCCGCCATTCTTGGCGGATTTCCTTGACGCCGTCCTTCCGCACATTTGCAAAGCGCTGCAAGCCGCAAGCCATTTCGTTCATCCGCCGAACATCCGCTGTGCCGCGGGGCATTTGGTGGATATTGAAGTCCGCCAGCGTGACCATTTTCGACCAGACCGCGCCGTCTTCGCCCTGCGTCACCAGATAGCCGAAATTCTCCCGCTTTGTGACCACTATGTCACCCATTTTCGCAAAGACAAGCGTGTAGATTGGATGATTCGTGCTGTCATGGCGCAACGCAAAGCGGTAGACTTCCCCCGTTTCCGGATACGCCAGCTCAAAGCCGTCTTCCGTCCGCGTGAGCGTCGGCACGCCATACCCCTCCGACGGCTGATAGACGGCGGTCGTCGAGACAATGACACTCTTCCAGCCGTCCGCGCCCTTTTCCGCCGCAATCAGCTGATTGTGATAGCGGCTCTGCATGATGATGCGCGCGCTATTCTCCTTCCGCGCATAATCATCCGCCAAATGATAATAGTCGTCATAATCATTCGTGTTCGACACAAGCGGCACCAAGGCCTCGGGCAAGCCCCAGCCGTTCGCGGAGGCAACAGGCATTACCATCATCATCAAGGGCAAAATCAGCAGAATACGCAGTTTCTTCATCGTTCGCAGCTCCTTTGGAGGTATTTCCCTACCTATATAAACGCATCAAGGCGCAATTTCCCTGCGAAGTGCCAAAAATCTTGAAAAATGTTCTGCCAGTTCATTCTGAATCCATCTTTCTATGGTATGATGGCGGACGCAAACAGAAAAGGAGGGATTGAAACCCATGCTACGGATTTTGAAACACCTCAGGTGGAAAGAGTGGCTGCTCGTCGCCGCCTGTGTAGTGCTGATTGTTGGGCAGGTGCAGCTTGACTTAGCCCTGCCTGATTATATGTCGGAAATCACCCGTCTGGTGCAGACGGAAGGCAGCCAGATGAGCGATATCCTGCTCGCAGGCGGCAAGATGCTGCTGTGCGCGCTGGGGTCAATGCTGCTGACGGTCTGCACGACATTCTTTACCGCACAGATTGCATCACGCTTCTCCGCTCGGCTGCGCGGCGAAATGTACCGCAAGGTGGTCGGCTTCTCAAACGAGGAAATCAACCGCTTCTCCACAGCCAGCCTGATCACCCGCACGACCAACGACATTTCGCAATTGCAGATGTTCTTTTCCTTCGGGATGCAGTCGCTGATTAAAGCGCCGATTATGGCATTCATTGCCGTGGGCAAAATTAGCACGAAGAGCTGGGAATGGTCGCTGCTGACAGGCGGCGTGATTGCGTTCGTGTGCGTGCTGCTGGTGTTCATCATGCTCTACGCCGTGCCGCGCATGAAGAAAATGCAGACGCTGACGGACAACCTAAACCGCATCACGCGTGAGAACCTGACGGGCTTGCAGGTCGTGCGCGCCTACAACGCGGAAAACTATCAGGAGGGCAAATTCGCCAAGGCAAACGAGGAAATGACCCGCAACAGCCAGCAGGCGAATATCGCCATGTCCGTCATGAATCCGGGCATGAATCTGGCAATGAACGGCTTGACGCTGGGCATTTACTGGATCGGTGCGGCGCTCATCAGCGCGATTGCGGTCACGTCGCCCGCCGCGATGATGGAACGCATTGGGTTGTTCTCGGACATGGTGGTCTTTATGCAGTACGCGATGCAGGTCATCATGGCATTCCTGATGCTGGTGATGATTTTCGTCATGCTGCCGCGCGTGACCGTTTCCGCGGGCCGCGTCAATGAGGTGCTGGACACGAAGGCACGCATTGTGGACGGCAAGGAAACGCAGGGCAAGCCGGGAATGAAGGGCGAAATCGAGTTCCGCGACGTCTCCTTCCGCTATCCCGATGCCGACGGCGACGCCATCCACCACATCTCCTTCACCGCGCATCACGGCCAGACGGTTGCCCTCATCGGCGCGACGGGCTGCGGCAAGAGCAGCATCATCAACCTGATTCCGCGCCTGTACGACGCGACGAGCGGGCAGGTGCTGGTAGACGGCGTGGACGTGCGTGACTACACGCAGGACGCCCTGCGCAGCAAGATTGGCTTTGTGCCGCAGAAGGCGTTCCTGTTCTCCGGCACGGTCAGCAGCAACGTCGGCTACGGCGAGGACAATGCGTCGGGCGCTGCCATCCGCAAGGCGGTTGCTATCGCGCAGGCGGCGGAATTTGTCGAATCCCCGGAGGTCGGGTATTCCGGCACAGTCGCGCAGGGCGGCTCGAACTTCTCCGGCGGGCAGAAGCAGCGTTTGTCTATTGCCCGCGCAGTGGCGCGCGACCCGGAAATCCTCGTCTTTGACGACTCCTTCTCCGCGCTGGACTACAAGACCGACCATGCATTGCGTCAGGCGCTTCACGAACAGACCAGCGGCACGACGAACATCATCGTCGCCCAGCGCATCGGCACGATTCGCGACGCGGACTGCATCCTCGTCATTGAGGACGGCGCGATTGTCGGCAAGGGCACGCACCGCGAGCTGATGGAAAGCTGCAAGGTCTATCAGGAAATCGCGTATTCTCAGCTGTCAAAGGAGGAACTTGCGTCATGAGTGAAACGAAACGCCGTCCGGGCGGTCATCCCGGAATGCGCGGGCTGGGCGTACCGGGCGAAAAGGCGAAGGACTTCCGCGGTTCGCTGGGGAAGCTCATCCGCCACTGCAAGCCCTTCTATCCGGTCATTTGCATCGCGATTCTGGGCGACTTGGCGGGCGTCATTATCCGCCTGATCGGCCCGAACAAAATCAGCGAAATCACCAACCTGATTACCGCCGGGCTGCGCGGCGAGATTGACATGCCCGCCATCCAGAAAATCTGCATCACGCTGATAATTCTCTACATCGTCGGCGCGCTGCTGAGTTTCATGACAGGGCTGGTGATGACCGTCGTCACGCAGAAGGTCAACCGGGGCTTGCGCGACGGCATATCCCACAAAATCAACCGCCTGCCGGTCAGCTACTTCCAGTCCACCTCCACCGGCGACGTGCTCTCCCGCGTCACCAACGACGTGGACACCATCGGCCAGACGCTGCAGAACAGCCTGACGAGCCTTGTCTCCGCCGTGACGATGTTCATCGGCAGCATCGTCATGATGCTCTCAACGAACTGGGTCATGGCGCTGACGGCGATTGTATCGTCGATGCTGGGCTTCGGGCTGATGCAGGGCATCATGAACCGCTCGCAGAAGTACTTCGTCGCGCGCCAGCGGTGGCTGGGCGACCTGAACGGCCATATTGAAGAAATCTACACAGGGCACAATGTCGTTCGCCTCTTCGGCGCAGAGCAGCGCGAACAGCAGGCGTTCGACCGCATCAACAGCAAAATGCAGGAGACAGACTGGAAGAGCCAGTTCATGTCCGGCCTGATGATGCCGCTGATGGGCTTCATCGGCAATTTCGCGTATGTGGCGGTGTGCGTCGTCGGCGCGGTGCTGGCGATGAACGGCACGATTTCCTTCGGCGTGATTGTCGCCTTCATGATGTATGTGCGCCTGTTCACCTCGCCCATGAGCCAGCTTGCACAGGCGGCGACGAACCTGCAATCCGCGGCGGCGGCGGCAGAGCGCGTCTTTGAGTTCCTCGAAGCGAAGGAAATGCCCGACGAATCCCACCTGCCCGCGCAGACGAAAACCGTCCGCGGCGAAGTGGCGTTCGACCACGTCCGCTTCGGCTACACGCCGGACAAAATCATCATTCACGACTTCTCCGAGCATGTGCAGCCGGGTCAGAAGGTCGCCATCGTCGGCCCGACCGGCGCGGGCAAAACCACGATGGTCAATCTGCTGATGAAGTTCTATCCGCTGGGCGGCGGCGAAATCCGCATTGACGGCGTACCGCTGTCGCAGATGACGCGCGAGCATGTCCACGACCTCTTCGGCATGGTCTTGCAGGACACTTGGCTCTTCGAGGGCAGCATCCGCGACAACCTCTGCTACGGCAAGGAGGGCATCACGGACGAGCAGCTTGACCAAGTAACCCGCGCAACGGGGCTGTACCACCTCATCCACACCCTGCCGGAGGGTTACGACACCCTGCTGTCCGACAAACTGAACCTCTCCGCCGGACAGAAGCAGCTGATGACGATCGCCCGCGCGATGATTGAAAACGCGCCGATGCTGATTCTCGACGAAGCGACGTCCTCCGTCGATACACGCACAGAAATGCTGATTCAGCAGGCAATGGACACGCTGACAAAGGGGCGTACCTCGTTCGTCATTGCGCACCGCCTTTCCACCATCAAGAACGCGGACAAGATTCTGGTCATGCGCCACGGCGACATCATCGAATCCGGCACGCACGAAGAACTGCTGCAAAAAGGCGGCTTCTACGCCGAGCTGTACAACTCGCAGTTCGAGCAGGCGTAACACATTTTCCAACTGCATAACAACCCCGGCAGCACACAAGGACGATTGTCCAGCGGCTGCCGGGGCTTTTCTATTGCGGTAGGATACGCTCTCCGTTTTTCTCCTGCAACGAAAAAGACCAGCATCGAAAGAAAACCTTCTCCCATGCTGGTCGGTCGCGCCCATCTGGCGCGACAATATGCAAGTTGTGGATAAAGCAGCTTGGGGGCGCTCCTGCGGGAGCGCGAAGTTACTGGCAGGGACGCTTCGCTGCCTGCGCCTTTGTTGAGCGCGTTTCGCATACTGGTCGCCCGTGGAACAATTGGGGCGTTGCCCCAACCCCCACCAGAGGCGCTGCCTCTGGACTCCGCAAGGGGGAATTTCCCCCTTGACCCCTTTCGCGCGATTGAGTTGGCTTCTCTTCCATGCTTCTTCCGCGTGTTTAGCTCTTTTGTGCCGCCTGCTCCATGTTTTTCCGCGCAGCGGAAAGCATCAGCTTCACACGATTGAGCTGATTTACCTCACTCGCGCCGGGGTCAAAGTCCACCGCGCAGATATTCGCCTGCGGATACTTCTTTCTCAGCTGCTTGATAACCCCCTTGCCCACCACATGGTTCGGCAGGCACGCAAACGGCTGAATACACACAATATTCGGCACGCCCGTCAGCAGCAGCTCCGCCATTTCGCCCGTCAGGAACCACCCTTCGCCGTACTGGTTGCCCTGCGAAAGGAACGGGTCGGACAGCTCCGCAATCTGCTCAATATGCATCGGCGGTTCAAAGCGCTTGGACTTTTCCAGCGCCTTGAGTGCGGGTCGCCGCAGGGCGCGAATGCCCTTCACGCCCAGTACCGCGCTCGCTTCGCTTGTCCAGCCCTTGCCCAGATACTCGTGTTTGAACTTGCCGTTGTAGACGGAGTAGTTCATGAAGTCCATCAGGTCAGGCACAACGGCTTCCGCGCCCTCCTCCTCCAGCAAATCGACCAAGTGGTTGTTCGCCACGGGCATATATTTCACCAGAATTTCGCCGACGATGCCCACGCGCGGCTTCTTCATGTCCTCGTGAATCGGCAGATGGTCAAAGTCGTCCACAAGCTGCTGGCAGATGTCGCCGTAGCGTCCCGTGCCGTTCACCAGATGGTCGATGATCTTCTGCGACCATGTCTCCGCCAGCCGGTTGGCGCTTCCCGCCTCGATTTCGTAGGGGCGCACCCGATACAGGCAGCGCATCAGCAAATCGCCGAAAACAATCGCCTGTGCCGCGCCGATGAGCATCGGCAGGGTGAAGTGGAAGCCCTCGTTCGTTTCCATGCCGTTGGCGTTAATGGAGATAACCGGGATATGCCCCAGTCCGGCTTTCGCCAGCGCGCGGCGGATGAAACCGACGTAGTTGCTTGCGCGGCAGCAACCGCCCGTCTGCGTCATGGCGAGGGCAAGGCGATCGGTGTCGTACTTGCCGGACAGCACGGCTTCCATCATCTGCCCGACGGTGATGATGGACGGATAGCAGGCGTCGTTGTTGACGAATTTGAGGCCCGTATCAATCGCGGAGCGGGTATCGTTTTCCAGCATGACGATGTGATACCCGTGCTTCTCCAGCACCGGCTGAAGCAGACGGAAATGAATCGGCGACATGTTTGGCGCAAGAATGGTGTAGCCCTTCTTCTGCATGTCGCGGGTATATTCCACGCGATGATACGTTGCAGGAACGGGATGCGCTACGATGCCGCGCTTTTCGCGCTGCGCCATCGCCGCCAGCAGGGAACGCACGCGGATGCGCGCCGCGCCCAGCGAGTTCACCTCGTCAATTTTGATGAGCGTATACAGCTTGCCGCAGCGTTCCAGAATCTCCGCCACCTGATCGGTCGTCACGGCGTCCAGCCCGCAGCCGAAGGAGTTGAGCTGAATCAGCTCCAAATCATCCCGCTGGCTGACAAACTGCGCCGCCACATACAGGCGGGAATGATACACCCACTGGTCGCTCACGCGCAGGGGATGCTCGCCGTGGAAGGACGCGGGGATGCTGTCCTCGGTCAGCACCGCCAGCCCATAGGAGGCAATCAGCTCCGGCATTCCGTGGTTGATTTCCGGGTCAACGTGATACGGGCGACCCGCCAGCACGATGCCCTTCTTGTGGTTTTCCTCCATCCATTGCAGCACCTTCATACCCTCGGCGCGCACGTCGGTCTTGGCACACTGCTGCTCGTCCCAGCCCGCGTGAACCGCGTCGCGAACCTCCTGCTCCGGAATATTGAAGGTCTTGCGGAAAAAGCGCACAAGCGTGTCCGCCGCCGTCTTTTCGTCCGTCAGGGCAAGGAACGGCTTGAGCATCCGCACGCGCCCTTCGGTCACGTCCTCGACGTTGTTGGCGATATTCTCCGGATTCGCCACAACCATCGGGCAGTTGAAGTGGTTTTGGGTCTTCATATCCTCCTGCCGCTCGTAGAACACGCTCGGATAGAAGATTGTCCCGACGCCCTGATCAATCAGCCACTGCACATGTCCGTGCGCCATCTTCGCCGGATAGCACTCGCTTTCCGACGGGATGGACTCCATGCCCTTTTCGTAGATTGCGCGGCTGGACGCAGGGGACAGCACCACCCGGAAGCCCAGCTTCGTCAGCAGCGTCATCCAGAACGGGAAATTCTCGTACATGTTCAGCACGCGGGGAATGCCCAGTTCGCCGCGCGTGGCTTGTTCGGCGGTCAGCGGCTGATAGTCGAACATGCGCTTGAGCTTGTACGCCATCACGTTCGGGCCTTTTTCGCCCGTTGCGGTTTTGCCCAGCCCCTTTTCGCAGCGGTTGCCCGTGATGTGCCGCCGTCCGCCGGGGAAGAGGCTGACCGTCAGCATACAGTGGTTCGTGCAGCCCTGACAGCGCGCCGTCCGCGTCTGCCACTGCAAGCCCAGAATGTCCTGAATCGGCAGGGTAGAGGAGGGTGTATCGCTGCCCGATGCCCGGTCGCGCGCAATCAGCGCCGCACCGAACGCGCCCATCATGCCGGAAATATCCGGGCAGACGGCCTCCACGCCCGCAAGCTGCTCGAACGCGCGCAACACCGCTTTGTTGTGGAACGTGCCGCCCTGCACGACGATATGCTGCCCCAGTTCCTTCGGATCAGCGAGTTTGATGACCTTGAACAGCGCATTCTTGATGACCGAACACGCCAGACCCGCGCTGATGTCCTGAATCGTCGCGCCCTGCTTCTGCGCCTGCTTGACGTTGGAGTTCATGAACACAGTGCAGCGCGTTCCCAAATCAACCGGAGCGGGCGCAAAGAGGGCTTCCGCTGCGAATCCTTCCGCCGTGTAGCCCATCGAGTTTGCGAAGTTCTCCAAGAAGCTGCCGCAGCCGGACGAACACGCTTCATTCAGCAGAATCGTGTCCACCGAGCCGTTTTTCAGCTTGATGCACTTCATGTCCTGCCCGCCAATATCCAGCACACAGTCCACTTTCGGGTCAAAGAACGCCGCCGCGGTGCAGTGCGCAATCGTCTCCACCTCGCCGTCATCAAGCCGGAACGCCGATTTCAGCAGGCTTTCGCCGTAGCCGGTAGAGCAGGAGCGCGCAATCACCGCCGTGTCGGGCATCTTCTCCATCAGTTCGCGCATCGCCGTGCGCGCCGTTTCAATCGGGCTGCCGGAATTGCCCGCGTAGTAGCTGTACAGCAATTCACCCTTTTCGCCAATCAGCGCGACTTTCGTCGTCGTCGAACCCGCGTCAATGCCCAGATAGCACTTGCCGGAATACGTTGCCAAATCGCCGCGCTGCACCTTCGCCTGTGCGTGGCGGCGGTTGAACGCCGCGTATTCCTCCTGATTGCGGAACAGCGGCGGCAGATGCTTCAAGCCGAAAGTCAGCATGACGCCGTGCTCAAGGCGTTCGAGCAGGCTATCCATCGGCACAGCTTCGTCCTCGCCGCCCGAAAGCGCCGCCATCGCCGCGCCCGTCGCCGCAAAAAGGTGCGAATTGTCCGGCACAATCGCGGTTTCCTCCGTCAGGTGCAGGGTACGGACAAACGCCTGCCGCAGTTCGGACAGGAAGTGCAGCGGTCCGCCCAAGAACGCCACATGCCCGCGAATCGGCTTGCCGCACGCCAGCCCGGAAATCGTCTGGTTCACAACCGCCTGAAAAATCGACGCCGCCAGATCCTCACGCGCCGCGCCCTCGTTAATCAGCGGCTGAATGTCGCTCTTGGCAAACACGCCGCAGCGCGCCGCAATGGGGTACAGCTCATGATAGTGCTTTGCCAGTTCGTTCAAGCCGGGCGCATCGGTTTTCAGCAGCGCCGCCATCTGGTCGATAAAAGACCCAGTGCCGCCCGCGCACACGCCGTTCATGCGCTCTTCCAATCCGCCGGTGAAATAGATAATCTTCGCGTCCTCGCCGCCCAATTCGATGGCGACGTCGGTCTGCGGCGCGGCCTTCTGCAGCGCTTCCGCCACCGCAACGACCTCCTGTACGAACCCGACGCGCAGCGCTTCCGCCAGCGAAATTGCGCCCGATCCGGTCATGCGCACCTTCACGCGGCACGCGCCGAGTTTCTTCCGCGCTTCCCGCATCATCTCCGCCAGCGTCTCCTGCGTATGCGCGCAGTGGCGGCGATATTCGCCCCAGACCATTTTTCCCGCTTCGTTCAGCAGCACCAGCTTGACGGTGGTAGACCCGATGTCAATGCCCGCATAATAATAGGTGTTTGTTTCCATTCCAGTACCTCGTCCGTCGGGCTTTCCGCCGCCACCACCAGCGAAAGCGCCCGGAAAATGATTGGTTTTTCGTTCTGCGCGCTCTGCCGTTTCTCCCGCAGCGAGGTGCAGTCCGAATCGTTTTAATTCGCCATCAACCGCGAAAAATCCTCTTGCTTTTGCAGGAAAAGTCGTGGGTTTTTGTTCAATCGGATGCGATTGCTTAAAAACATGATTTTTAGGTAACACCGCACAAATGAGGTGATCGGCTGACGAATGAATTTTTCGTCAGATGCAAATGCAAATTTCGAAGGTTTACTGGAGGTAAATCGAGGAATTTGCATGCCGCAGATGGCGGAAAAGACATCGTCAGACGCGCTGCCGAATTGTGCGGTGGTGCCTTTATACTATTCCCAGTGCGGAAAAGGCATCGCCCGACGCACCGCCGAGTTGTGCGGTGTTGCTTATAAGTAAAAGAATCCCCGTCAGCCCACGAATCGGGTAGACGGGGAAGCATGGAAGAGAGAAATCTACGGCGTTGTGCAGGAGCCGCATAAGGCGTATTGCTGTATGCTTTTGTATTTCAGGCATCTGCCTTCGGGCGTTGCGTGCAAGGCATTGTGCCCTGCACGTCCTTCATCATACCGCGCCTTTCCCATAAAATCAACCCGGTTTGCACACACCAAAATGTGTACTTCCATATTTCTCCCTTGAAATCCACAAAAAATACACTTTGCGCTGTTTATTCGCCATTCTCCAGCTCTGCCAGAATTGTCGGAACTTTCGCGGCTTCCGCCGGATCAAGCGGCGGATAATCCGGGTTCACATCCATCAGCACATCCAGCAGAATTTCGCTCATCAGGTAGCGCGTGAACCACTTGTCATCCGCCGGAAGGACGTACCATGGGGATTCCTTCGTCGCGGTCGCATTGATGGCATCCTCGAACGCTTCGTCATACTGCTTCCACAGGCGGCGTTCGCGCATGTCATCCACCGAGAGCTTCCAGTGCTTGTCCTCGCGTTCCAGCCTGTCCAGGAAGCGGCGCTTCTGCTCGTCACGGCTGACGTTCAGGTACACCTTGACGACGCGGTATCCGTTCTCGTAAAGGTACTGTTCCCAATTGCAAATCTGCCGATAACGCTTAGGGTAGAAATTCGAATCATCCGTCACGCGCGGCGGCATGGCATAGCCCTTCTCCATGTGGTGCACGCGCGTCACAAGCACATCCTCGTAGTGGCTGCGGTTCATCACGCCGATTTTCCCGCGCGGCGGAACGGTGCGGATGATGCGCCAGAGATAATCATGGCTGAGTTCTTCCTTGCTGGGCGCTTTGAATGCCGCGACTTCCAGCGCCGCCGGGTTCAGCTGCCCAAACACCTTCTTGATGAGGCTGTCCTTGCCCGCCGCGTCACGCGCCTGAATGGCAATCAGGATGCCCTCACGCCCCTGCGCATAGAGTTTATCCTGCAGTGCCGCCGCTTCCGCAAGGTTCTCCATCGTTTGCGCCTTGAGCGTCTTTTTATCCACGAACTCCGGCGCGCCCGTCTCCGCGTCCTTCAATTCGAGCTTCTTGCTGCCATCCCAGCGGTAGTCTTTCAGCGACACAATGCCCATGATGCTTTCTCCTTACAAGGGAGGTTCTCCCTTGACCTTTTCGCGCGATTGAGTTGGTAACTTTTTTATACTGCATTCGTGTGTTTACACAGGGATTTCGCCTCTGCGGAGGCGACAAGGGGGCAATGAAAACAGACGAAGTCTGTGGTCGCCCCCTTGAGCCCTTCGCCTCCGGATGTTACTATATGGTAGTGTTTATTGAGGGAACGAAAGGCACACTAACTAAAAACTTTCGGTCAAAACCAATAAACAGGAGTGTGCGCACCGAAGGTTTCCAAAGGGCGATCGGAAAGCCCTTTGGTCGCCTCCGCAGAGGCGATTCCCCCTGCGACATGAGCATAATGTCACAAAAGCGTACACCGCGAAGCCATTCAAGAGAGCAATCGCCACGTCCCTCTTAAGGTAACACCGCACAAATGAGGTGGTCGGCTGGCGAATGGATTTTTCGTCAGATGCAAATGCAAATTTCGAAGGTTTACTGGAGGTAAATCGAGAAATTTGCATGCCGCAGATGGCGGAAAAGGCATCGCCAGACGCGCCGCCGAATTGTGCGGTGGTGCCTTAAATCTGCATCGAGGGGAACACGCTCGTGTGTTCCACCAATTCCGCACGGAACCGCTGCACCAAGCGCACCTGCGGCTCGCTGTCGCTCATCACCCGCATCGTCAAATCCGTCACGCCCGTGCTCGCCAGCGCCTGTTTCGTCTGCTGGAGCAAACGCGTGCCCAAGCCCTTGCGCTGGAACTCCGGCACGATATACAGCCCCATAACCTCCGCCGACGTGTACTGCCCCGCGGCGACGCACGCACCAACCAGATTCGACCCATACAGGATGCCCAGCGCGGCGAAATTCTGTCGATTCATCTGCTGAAGCAGGAAGCCGTGGTCAAAGTAGCTGAACCCGGCGCCGCGCATCCGCGACACCAAATCCATCTGCTCCTGCACGGTGTTGAGCGGAAGCGTGATGCACGAGCAGTTGAACAGCTGCGGCACTTCGTCAGGGTCGTTCAGGCGCACCAAATCCTCGGTGTAATCCATCTTGAAGCCGTTGTGCTCATAAAACGCCAATTGGCGCTCGTCCTGCACATCCACGGCTGTGTACAGCCGTGCCGCCG
>UMCK01066845.1_pt1 | contig 38023 bp, 19 predicted proteins | sample 1964121 | NCBI WGS metagenome assembly UMCK01 (sample SAMEA4835957, study PRJEB28245) | human gut metagenome | biome: gut microbiome; material: fecal sample | place: Denmark | collected 2008 | reverse complement strand
TTATAAAATAAGTTAAACTAAAATGCTGCGGAATTTAGGATTTATTAATAAAAAATATTTCTTTCATATGCCACATTACTATATTTTTGCGAAAAGCAGAAAACAGAAAACCAAGAATCAATACTAACTGAAAACATATAATCAAAAGATTAATCATTTAACCTTATAACCTGAAAATCACAAGAGATAAAGACCGAATAACCTTATTACAGCCTTATTACTGTTTTTTTACCTTGAAACCTCTTCCACAAGAGCTTAATACCTAAATTTAATAACCTTAATTTTACTGACATGCAACAAGGAAAAACGAACAAGTTTACAAAAAAACTTGGACTGGCATTATGTATGCTACCTCTTTCCTCCTGGGCTGTGTCCAGTGCCACACTCGATGCAAGCCCCCTTCCAGCAGTTTCCTTTCATGAAACCAAAGACATCGAGGCTACTGCACAAAGTCCCAGAAAACGAACCATCACCGGTACCATTACCGATGCTTCGGACGGAACACCTATCATCGGAGCCAACATCGTATTGAAAGGAAAAAGCACCGGTGTCATTTCCGACCTGGATGGTAATTATACTATCGAAGCTACCAGCAAAGACATCCTGGTGGTCAGCTTCATCGGTTATAAAACCCGTGAGATTTCCGTGGCCGACCTCGGCGTCATCAACGTGAAACTACAGTCGGACAATGAAATGCTGGACGAAGTTGTAGTAGTCGGTGCCGGTACGCAGAAAAAAGTCAGTGTCACTGGTTCTATCACCAGTGTAAAAGGTTCATCCCTTGTCACTCCTACTTCTTCTTTGACCAATGCCCTCGCCGGTAAGCTGGCAGGTGTCATCGCCAAGACTTCCAGCGGTGCGCCGGGACAGGCCGCCGAATTCTATATCCGCGGTATCGGCACGTTCGGCGGAAGAGCCACTCCGCTGATTATGCTGGACGATGTGGAAATCTCGGCTGCCGACCTGAACAACATTCCGGCGGAAACCATTGAAAGTTTCTCTATCCTGAAAGATGCTTCTGCTACCGCGATTTATGGTGCCCGTGGTGCCAACGGTGTAATGTTGATTACGACCAAGTCCGGACGTGAAAATGAACGTACACAGATTAACGTGACTGTAGAAAACGCTTTCAATGTCATGACCAACTTCCCCGACTTCGTGGACGGTGCTACCTGGATGACAATGTACAACGAAGCACAGGTAACCCGCACTCCGGGCATCACTCCGAAATATACTCAGGAACAAATAGAAAATACCCGTCTGGGTACAAACCCTTACATGTATCCCAGCGTAAAATGGAATGATGTAATTTTCAAGAACATGGCCATGAGCCAGCGTGCCAACATCAACGTGCAGGGCGGTGGTTCCAGAGCAACTTACTATATGAGTATCCAGGCTAATCACGATTCCGGATTGCTGAACACCCGAAAGGTATACTCCTATAACAACAACATCAACAACTGGAGTTACAACTTCCAGAACAACATCAAATATAAGTTAACCTCTACCACGACCGTAGACCTGAGAATGAATGCGCAGATACGAAACAATCAGGGTCCCAACTACAATACATCCGACTTGTTCAATATGGCCCTGACCACCAATCCTATCAACTTCCCTGTCACGTTCCCGGCTCAGGAAGGCGATACGCACATACGGTTCGGTAATGCCATTCTGAGTGGTGACAACTTACGCACCAATCCGTACGCCTACATGCTCTCTTCTTACAAACAAACTCAGAAAAACACCTTGAACACCTCATTAAAGGTAAGCCAGCAGCTTGATTTCATCACCAAGGGACTGAGCGCTACGGCATTGGTAAACTTCAAAAACTGGTCGTCCAACTGGTATAACCGCACCATTGAGCCCTACTACTACCGAATTAAAGACGGAAGTTTCAATCCTTCCACAGGAGAATATACACTGGAAAGATTAGGCACAAGTGGAACAGACTATATCGCACAGTCGGACATCACGAAAGACGGAGACAACACATTCTTCCTGCAATTTACCCTCGACTATCAGCGTCGTTTCGGAAAACACAACGTAGGGGGTATGCTGCTCTATATGCAACGTGAATACCGGAATGCTGTGTTACCCAACCGCAACCAGGGATTCTCCGGGCGCTTCACCTACGATTTTGACCAGCGTTACCTTGCTGAAATCAACTTCGGTTACAACGGAACCGAACGTCTGGCCAAAGGTGACCGCTTTGAATTCTTCCCTGCTATCTCTTTAGGATGGGTGGTATCCAATGAAAAATTCTTTGCCCCACTCAGCAAGGTCGTATCTTCTTTGAAACTGAGAGGCTCTTACGGTCTGGTAGGTAGTGACGAAACCGGTCCTGAAGGCTCACCTCACTTCTTGTATATCGATCAGGTACAGGTAACGGGCAACAAGCGTCCGGGAGCGACTTTCGGTGAAGACCTGAATGTCAGCAAATACGGTCCGATTGTTACTCAGTATGCTGTGCAGAATGCCGGATGGGAACGCGTGAAAAAACTCGACCTCGGTTTCGACATGGAATTGTTCCGCTGCCTGAGCCTGACATTCGACTTCTTCTACGACAAACGTTACAACATCCTGCTGCACCGCGAAGCATGGCCACAATCGTTAGGATACGACTCCGCCAAACCCTGGAGCAACAAAGGAAAGGTAGACAACTGGGGATATGAACTGAGCATGAACTATCGCAAGCAGTTCAACAAAGACCTGGCTGTAGATTTCCAAGGAAACTTTACCTACACCCAAAACAAATACGTAGACTACGATGAGCCGCTCTATCCATATACATGGCAGACCGTGACCGGCAAACCTTTGAGCCACCAGACCGGTTACATTGCGGAAGGACTCTTCCAAAGCCAGGAAGAAATAGACAACAGCCCGACACAGAACTTAGGAAGTACCGCAATGGTGGGCGACGTGAAATACCGCGACGTGAACGGTGACGGCATCATCAATACGGAAGATAAGGTCATGATTTCAGAATACGGTAACATGCCGCGCATTCAGTACGGACTTGGCATGAACATCGACTACAAAGGTTTCAACTTCGGCGTGTTCTTCAACGGTTCAGCCATGCGTACACTCATGATCAGTGGAATTACTCCGTTTGGACAAAATGACTACAACGTCATGCAGTTCATTGCCAATGATTACTGGACAGAAGCCAACCCGAACCCCAATGCGGCTTATCCACGCCTGGGATTGACTGATGCACAGACAGCCAACAACACCCAGCCCAGTACCTACTGGATGAGAAACGGTAACTTCATCCGCTTCAAGACATTGGAAATAGGCTACCGTTTCAAGCATGCCCGCGTGTACTTCAGCGGGAACAACCTGTTCGTATTCAGCCCGTTCAAATTATGGGATCCCGAACTGGCATGGAACAGTTATCCTTTACAGAGAACGTTTAATATCGGATTACAGTTAACATTCTAAAAATCTAATTACGATGAAGACTTTAAAAAATATAGGAAAAATAGCCTTGCTTTCACTGGCTTTATGTGGAGGAACCACCTCATGTAATTACCTGGATGTGGTACCGCCCGAACAAGCTTCTTTACCGGATGCGACCAAAGATCCGGAATCAACCCTCGGATTCCTGTTCTCCTGCTACGGAGGTATAAGAAATCCTTTCGACTATCAAACGGTAGAAGCCGGTGCCGATGAATATGTGCTTCCTCCATTGTGGAACACCGGTTCACAGAAAATAACCTGGGACCTGAACCTTCCGACGAACATTGCCGACGGATGGAGCTGGGGCAGCAACTATCGGTTTATCGGACAGTGCCTGCTTTTCCTCCAGCAATTACCTCATGCAAGAGGAGTGACTGATGAGCAGAAAAGAGCCTGGGCTGCTGAAGCGAACTTCCTGCTGGCTTACTACCACATGGTTACACTGGTTGCCTACGGTCCATGCCCCATTACCGATACATACATTGATCAGGCCACTCCTGAATCAGAATACAACGGACGTATGCACTTCGACTATGTAAAAAACTGGATTTGCCAGAAATTCGATGAAGTATGCGAAGACGGACAGCTCCCGGCTACCCGCACCGGAGACGAATGGGGAAGAGCCACTTCTGTCATGGCCAAGGCCCTGAAAGCACGCCTGCTCGTCTATGCAGCCTCTCCATTGTTCAATGGAAGCTTCCCCTACAAAGACTGGGAGAACACGAATTTTGAAACTCCGGGATATGGGAAAGAACTCATCAGCCTAAAATATGACCGCAAGAAATGGGAAGTTGCCAAGGCTGCCTGCCAGGAAGCCATTACTGCCGCAGAAGCAGCCGGCCACAAACTGTTCAGTCTGGAAGATGCACAGTCACTATACCAGCAGGCCGGACTCCCCCTCCCGTTTGTTCCCTTCAAAAGCGCAGAAGGCGGAACAGCCGACAAGGACAAAGAGTTCATGGAACGCGTACAGCTGATGCGATACGTGGTGACCACACGCTATAAAGAAGGTAACCGCGAAACCATCTGGGGACTGGCTAATCAGGGAACCATGATTATCGGTTCTCTTCCACACCGTGTCATCAAGAATAACCAGGGAACCTGGAAATCCGGATATTCGGGTGTATCGCCCACGCTAAATACAGTGGAACATTTCTACACCGAAAACGGAGTACCTATTGAAAAAGACAAACAGTTCTACCCGCAATCCGAATGGTACCAGAGCGCAGGGGTAACCGACCGCAGTGACATTATCAGGCTGAATACCCGCCGTGAGCCTCGCTTCTATGCCTGGATTGCTTTTGACGGCGGTGACATGGGAAGCCGTATTTATGGCGGACAACCTCTGAAACTGGAAATGCGCAATTCGGAGCTTCACGGATACAACCCGTCTTTGTTCAACCGCGACAACTGTGTGACCGGATATCTGTCGCAGAAGTTCATTGAGCCTACCTTTGCATGGACAGCCAGTGCAGAAGAAAAGCAGGACAAGCCGAGACCTCTTATCCGTATGGCAGAACTGTATCTGAATCTGGCAGAATGCTGCGCCGCTCTGGATGAAGTTCCCCAAGCATTAGCGCAGTTGAACATCGTTCGCAAACGTGCCGGTATCAGAGAACTTACCACCAGTGACGTGACAGACGACATGCCGATTATGAAATGGGTACAGAACGAGCGTTTCGTTGAGCTGTGGGGAGAAGGACACCGCTACTATGACATACGCCGCTGGATGATTGCTCCAGAATATATGTCGGCAGGCGTACGCCGGGGCCTCAACGCCATGAGCAAGCTTGATCCTTCTTTCGAAGAATTCAACACCCCGGTAGTAATCAGTCAGGACTTCAAATGGACTAACCGAATGTATTTCCTTCCTGTTTTTGAAAATGAAGTTTACAAGAATCCACAACTCATTCAAGCACCAGGTTATTAAATAAGTATCTAATATGAAATTACACCATATATTTGGGGCTGCATGTGTCTTAGGAGGCACATTGGCCCTATCCAGCTGCGAAAAATATGACGAACTGTTCCCTGCGCAATACCATTGCGTATTGAACATCAAGGATGCAGGCATCCGTAACACAGAATTATATACTACCGAGGCAGAAGGAACCACTCCGGTTTCCATCATGAAAACCGGAAGCAAGGGGGATGTACCCGCCAACGGAACACTTGTCCCGATGGCCGCAGAAGCTTTCCAGGCCTATTGCACCAACAACGCGCTGAAATATGCTTATCTGCCTGCAGAATATTATTCACTTCCCAATGAGGAACTGCAATTTTCCGCACAGGAACGCTACAAAATAATAAACGTTGTGCTGAAAACAAGAGAAATCTCGAAACTGCAGGAGAGCAATCACGGACAGAAATATGCCTTGCCCTTGCTGCTCCACGGAAACGGAGCTTCCGTACACGACAGCCTGCTCATCATTGCCCCTGACATCAAGGCTCCTTCACTCGAACTGACCAGTGCCGGATTCGTAAGTGCCGTCCAGTTCACTTCCAAGGGAGAAGCCAAACAGACCCATACGGTGGAACTGGCCCTGCCCACTCCAAACGCTTGGGGATTGAAATGCAGCGTCACTTGCAACGATGAAGCGATAGAGGCTTTCCAGAAATACAATGCACAGAACGGCAACCGTTACCAGCAACTTCCGGCAAACGCATACACCCTGCCCGACAATGGCGTGGTAACTTTTGCCGAAGCGGCCACTACCGCCACCATGGAAGTCACTTTCAACCGGGATGCCATGCAAATGGGAGAATATATCCTTCCTCTTACCATTTCCAATCCTAACGTGGAAGGCATGGAAATCAAAGCCTCTCAGAAAACCGTCCTGTTGGGAGTTTCTTACTCTCCAGACAAGCTGGTGCTGAAGGCAGACCAGTTTAAGACCAACTCCATTGCCGACGGCGACGGAACAGGACTTACCGGTCTGATTGACGGACTCGGAGCCGGCCTGCATTTCCACTCCAACTGGGGTACACCAGTGACAAATGCCACTTACGGCAACTACATTGATGTGACACTGACTGCTCCTATCCAATCCATCAAGCTGGACTACTGGACCCGCTTTGAAAACGGAAATGCGGCCCCGACCCACATCAAGCTGTTTACCAGCGTAGACGGTAATGACTGGACTGAACTGGGAGAGATTAAAAGCGGACTTCCTACAGGTGCAAACCAGCAGTATTCCTCTCCTATCTATCGTGCAGCCAACCCATTCTCTCATTTCCGTTTCGCCGTGCTGACAAGTACCGCAGGCTCCATGACCAGTGGAGGAGGCTCTTGGTTCAACTTGGGAGAGCTCACACTGTACGGTAATTAATTCTTTACACATTCACTCAAAGAAAGAGGAAGGAGAACCAACCTATACTCCTTCCTCTTTTAACTACCCCAACCCTTATCACCATGAAAAAGAAATTATTTTTCGCGTCTTTCACGATGCTGTTGCTCCTGATACTTTCTTCCTCGGGATGTAAAGAGAAAGAAAATCTCAAAGACCGTATCTTTTCCATTGAGGAGGCAGACATGAACCAGGAATTCGGAAGTACTCCGGAAAATAAAATCATCCTTATCAAAACCAATCTGTCACTGAACGACTGGAAAGCCGAAAGTGAAGCCAACTGGCTTTTCCTGTCTACCCAAGAAGATGCTTCGCAGGGAGCAAGCCTCAAAATTTCTGCTACGGCCAACACCTCTGGGGAGCGTAGAACAGCGGTGGTCAAGCTTCTGTCTCCCGTACAGAACTATATCCTCAACGTGACCCAATATGGCTCGTCCGATATCGTCCTCAGCGAAGACATCAAAGTGCAGCCTTCTGGAGGAAAAGCCAGCGAATTCCAGCCAGGACAAGGTATTGAAAATACCTGGGATGGCAAATTCTCGGCTGATGGGGCCAACCCTTATCATTCAGTTTGGGGACAGTCGGCTAATTTCCCAGTCACATTGGAATATTACTTCCAGGGAGGTGCTGATATTGACTACCTGATTTATTACACTCGTGCCGGAAATGGAAATTTTGGGGAACTCGACCTGCTGATTGCTACAGATGAAGGACATTCCAACTGGACAAAATATGGCACATACAATTTCCGTATGCAGAATGCTCCTTCAAAGATTTCTTTCAAGACTACCCAGAAAGTAACCGGTATCAAGTTTGAAGTGAAATCGGGTGCAGGCAACTTCGTAAGCTGCGATGAAATGGAGTTCTACCGCTATAATCAGGAAAACACATTAGAAAATACCTTGCTCACCGTCTTCAGTGACGTTACTTGCAGTGCGCTGAAAGAAGGAGTTACCGACGAACAAATCAATGCGCTTCCCGATTATTTTGTCCGTCTGGCCAAAGCATTACAGAATAATACGTACGACCCACACGAAAAGGAATTCCGTATCCGGGAATATGCTCCTTATAGTATTCCGGAAGAATGGGCTACTAAATTAATGACCAAGAAATACAGTAACCTGGACAACCCGACTGGCATCTCGGTTCAGCAAGGAGATGAAATCATCGTACTGGTAGGCGACACTCACGGACAGCAAATATCGCTACAAAGCATCTGGGAAAGCGGAGAAGAATATAAACAGACCAACGTGAGCGGTGAAGTGTATTTCTTATCTCCGGGCATCAACAAACTGACCATGCGCAAAGAAGGCCAACTGTTTGTGATGTACAACACCGACCTGACCTCTCCCGATGCCCAGCCCGTTAAAATCCATATCCCAATGGGAAGCGGAAAAGTCACCGGATTCTTCGACCTGAAAGAACATAAGACCGATGAGAAATATGCGGAATTACTGAAAAAAGCAACGCATAAATATTTCTGCGTACGTGGCGAACGTATCATGTTCTATTTCCACACAGCCAAGATGCAGGAGTTTGTGCCCAACCAGATACTATCGGCCATCAACTTATGGGATGACATTATCGGATGGGAACAAGAGCTGATGGGTATTGAAGATGTACGTCCTTCACAAGTCAACAACCATATTTTTGCCATCTCGCCGGAAGGAAGTTACATGTGGGCTACAGACTATTGCATCGGCTTCGTATACACCTACCTGAACAATATCCTGTTGAAAGAAAATGTAATGGCCAACAAGGACAATGCCTGGGGCCCCGCACATGAAATAGGCCACATCCATCAGGCTGCTATCAACTGGCCGGGCAGTACGGAATCATCGAACAATCTGTTCTCTAACTACATTCTGTACAAACTGGGGAAATATTGCTCCAGAGGAAGTGAACTGAATGATTTGGCAGATTCCCGTTTCGTACGCAAAAAAGCGTGGTATAATATGGGAGATGCCACCCATCAGGGAGAAGACACAGAAACACACATGCGCATGAACTGGCAGTTGTGGAATTACTACCATCGTTGCGGACACAATCCTAAGTTCTGGCAGACATTATTCAAATTGCTGCGTGAAGACCGGATTACCGAGAGTGACCCAGGAGGTGCACAACTCAAATTTGCCATGAAAGCCAGTGAAGCTGCCGGAGAAGATTTGACTGACTTCTTCGATTTATGGGGTTTCTTTATCCCAGGAGAAGACACGATTGAACAGTACGGTACCTGGAAATATAAGGTAACGGAAGAAATGATTCAGGAAGCCAAGACTTTCATGAAAAAATTCCCGAAACCCAAACATGCTTTCCAGTATATTGAAGACCGTAAGGCGGGAGATACCGGACTCGACACGAAACCTTCGGACACCGGATATTACACACAGTTTGAAGGAGAGGTAAAAGCCGTCAGTCCGAACATATCCTATACAGTTTCCGGACGGAAATATACCGTTGAGAATGGAGAAAATGCCGTAGCATTTGAATTACGTAAAAACAGTGCAGAAGGAGAACTGGTATACTTCTTCAACATGTTCAGCTATGATATCCCAGCAGGAGTGGAACTGGGAAATGCAAAACTTTACGCCGTACAGGCAGACGGGAAACGTATTGAAATTCCTGTGAAAAAATAACACAGATATACTACAAGAAAAGGGGTGCCGGAACAACCGGTACCCCTTCCTTTTTTATAAGAATCACTATTCGATTACTTGTTTAATTTCCAAGTGAAACCATCCTTGGTGTCTTTCACTTCAAATCCCAAAGCAGCCAGGTTGTCACGAATCTTATCGCTTGTAGCCCAGTCTTTGTTGGCCTTAGCCTGCATACGCTGTTCCAACAGCATGTCAACCACCTTTCCGTAAGCTTCTTCACGTGCTGCATTGTTTTCAGCTTCCGCTTTCAGACCAAGAATATCGAACACGAACAGATGGAACACACTCTTCAGTTCTTCCAAATCTTCGGCGCTGATAGTCGCTTTCTTGTCAATCACCGTATTAATCATACGGGTTGCATCAAACAGATGAGAAATGACAATCGGTGTATTCAAGTCGTCGTTCATGGCCTCGTAGCATTTCTCACGCAGGCCTTTCGGTTCGATGCCTGAAGTAGCTTTCGCCGGAGTGATGCGATCCAGATTCTTCACACCTTCCAACAGACGTTCCAAGCCCTTTTCAGCAGCCTGCAGCGCTTCGTTACTGAAGTCCACTGTACTGCGATAGTGTGCCTGAAGGATGAAGAAACGGATAGTCATCGGTGAATAAGCCTGTGTCAGCAACTTGTTAGAGCCTGTAAAGAACTCATCCAGGGTGATAAAGTTACCCAATGACTTACCCATCTTCTGTCCGTTGATAGTAATCATGTTATTGTGCATCCAGTAACGTACCATCTGATGACCTTCTGAAGCCACAGCCTGTGCAATTTCACATTCATGATGCGGGAACACCAGGTCCATTCCTCCTCCGTGAATATCGAAAGTTTCACCTAAATATTTGCGTCCCATAGCGGTACACTCGCAATGCCAGCCCGGAAAACCGTTACTCCATGGTGACGGCCAGCGCATGATGTGTTCTGGCTGCGCACATTTCCACAAAGCAAAGTCGGCCGGATTGTGCTTTTCATCCTGTCCGTCGAGTTCACGGGTCGTATTCAGCACATCATCCAGGTTACGTCCTGACAACACACCATAGTGATGATCTTTGTTGTACTTCGCTACATCGAAATACACAGAACCCTTGCTTTCGTATGCATATCCGTTTTTCAGAATCTCTTCCACCAGCTTAATCTGCTCGATGATGTGTCCGGATGCATGCGGTTCGATGCTGGGCGGCAACACGTTCAATGCTTCCATTGCCTTGTGGTAACGCAACAGATAATACTGCACCACTTCCATCGGCTCCAGCTGTTCCAGACGTGCTTTCTTGGCAATCTTGTCTTCACCATCGTCTGCATCATGCTCCAGATGGCCCACATCTGTAATGTTACGCACATAACGTACCTTGTAGCCCAGATGAGTCAGGTAGCGGAACACAATATCAAACGTAATAGCAGGACGCGCATGTCCCAGATGTCCGTCACCGTATACGGTAGGACCACACACATACATGCCCACATGAGGAGCATGCAAAGGCACGAACAGTTCCTTCTTGCGGGTCAGTGTATTGTAAATAAAAAGTTGATTATTCTCCATAATTCAATGAGTTAGGATGCAAAGTTATAAATTAAAAAGAGAAAAGCGTGATTTCCACTAAAAAATCACGCTTTTCTCTTTTGAAAACTCCTCAAATTATTTTGTCAGAATAATACCTCCATCCGGTTGGATTACCACTTTCACTTCTGCCGGATTCTTGATTTTCAGTTCTTCTAATTGCGGCTGACGTTTCTTGTCATCCAGATAATAGGAAACTGTTTCACCTTTCTCCCACATCGGCAGGTTCAAGCTCAACTTTAAAGGTTCTTTCTGCGCATTTACGCCCACCACATACCAGCGATCGCCATGACGACGGGCCAGCACACAGTATTTGCCCGGATAGCCGTCAAGGAACACCGTTTCATCCCAGGTGGTCGGTACTTCCTTCATGAAATCGATGGCCAGTGCCGGTGCATCCGTCAGGTTGTTCGGAGCCAGGGCAAAGTTCTGAATCGGATTCTGATACAACACCGCCGTAGCCAGCTGGAACACGTCCGTCGTCTTGCGGATGGTACCTCCGTCATTCGTACGATTGTGGCGCTTGTTCAGCAGCGTACCGCCAAACTCCATACAGCCAATGGTATTGCGGATAAACGGATGCAAACAGGCGTTATAAGCCTCCATATCATCAAAATGCTGGTTGAATATCAGGTTTTCAGAAGCCAGTACTGCCTCACTGCCCACATAGTTGGGATACATGCGTTCCCAGCCGCGTGGGATGGTACAGCCATGGAAGATTATCATCAGGCCGTATTCGTTGGCATCGGTCAGGATATCTTCATACAAGCCCATCATCTGCTGCTTGTCACTGCCGAAGAAGTCCACCTTCAAGCCCTTCACGCCGCACTTCTGCAGCCATTTCATTTCTTTCTTGCGGGCAACCGAATTGCTCATGCACTGCTTGGCATCCTGCGGTGCATCGTTCCAGTAACCGTTGGAGTTGTACCACACAAACACATCCACGTTCTTCTGGTGAGCGTACTTGAACAACTCTTCCATGCGGTCACGTCCGATGTTCTTTTCCCAGCCTCCGTCAATCAGCGTATATTCATAACCCATTTCACTGGCCAGGTCAATGAAACGAATCTGGTCATCGTAGTTGATACTCGGGTCCTGCCACATAATCCAGCTCCATGTAGAACGGCCGAACTTGTATTCCTGCGAAGGCTCATACAGCGGTTCCACCACATCAAACGGAACGGTAGTCTCCACAATCGGCTTCAGTCCGCTGCCCACCGTAATCGTACGCCAGGGAGTGACACCCGGCAGAGCCAGTCCCGGAGTAGAAGAACCCAGACCGTTCATCTCGCCCGGATTCGGGAAAGCAATACTGTAAAGACCATCTTTAGTAGCATCACTCAGGTGGGAAGCACAATACAGTCTGCGCACACCGGTCTCCGATACCAGCGCCCAGTTATCGCCTACATGGAACAGTGCCGGGAAAGTATAGCCTTCACCGTACTTAGAAGGAGTAGCCACCGGTTCATCGGGCACATATTCCTCTTCGTAGCTCGGTTTGGTACGCATCCAACCAATCATCGGGTCACTCTGCGGAGAAAGGAACGTGGTAGTGGTAGAAGGAAAGTCAAAGCCGGTCGCTTCCTTTTCAATCACCATACAAGCCGTTTCGCCATACTGAGGCATCTCGTAGCGGAAGGCAATGTCGTTATTACTCAACTGGAACACGATGTCCAGTTTCTTCTTCTCCGCATTTTCAAGGGTTACAGTCAGCTTGTTGGCAGAATAATTTACCGTAGAACACTTGATACGGTCCTGCGTGTACGTCTTTTCCACCTTGTCTGCCTGCTGCCCGACAAAGCTCATCTGACGGCTGAAGTCGCCGATATTGGATACAAAGCCGAGAGGAGAGTTCTCCAGCACGGTCTTTCCATCGTAGGTCACCGAATAGACAGGCTTGCCATCCTGCAACTGAAAGTCGAGTTTCAAACGAGCATCAGGGCCGGTGACCACTGCCTGCTGGGCAAATGCCTGAGAGGCCAATAATGCCAATGTGCCAAAAAGTACTTGTTTTTTCATAGGTGTTTTTCCAGATAATTACTAATCAGGACAAAAATAGGAATTAAGTGTGAAATCAACAATAAAATTTTTACTAAAACACTACCAAAAATCATGCAATATCCATACAAAAAAGATGCCGCTCAGAAGTACACATACTCCCTGCGGCATCCCTGCAAGCATCACTTTTAGAAGTTTACGATTGGCCACCCGTCTGGTGTCCACGTCATTTCACGAATAATCAATTTGGGAGCTCCCTCTTCTGCCACGGAATAGGCATGGGAAATAAAATAATCCTTCCCATCCAAATGATAAGCTGCATTATGACCTACTCCGGCATAATCCTTATTCCCCTGAATCACTAATGAGCCGCCTCCCTTATCCATGGCCTTTCCGTCTTTGTCTAAATAAGGCCCTGTGACAGCCTTCGAACGTCCCACCATGACTTTATAGTTGCTTTTCAATCCCTTGCAACAATAATCAAACGATACGAACAGATAATAATAATCACCGTGCTTCATGATAAAAGGCGCCTCAACCGCTCCGTCACCCGCATTCTCTTCATCCAGATTAAAGGTTCGTTGACGGCGAGAAAGTGAATGCCACTCTTCCGGCTGGGCCACTCCATTCATATCAGGGGTCAGTTTTACCATCTTGATGCCATCCCAGAATGAGCCGAAATTCATCCAGGGTGTACCGTTTTCATCAATAATGATATTGGGATCAATGGCGTTCCACATATCCCGGTTAGGTACCGATTGAATTACTTTTCCATGGTCTGTCCACTTGAAATCAGGACTGGAAGGGTCGAGTGTAGGATTCGTAGCATGACCGATAGCGGAAGTATTCTTTCCAAATGCCGAACATGAATAAAACAAATGATAAAGTCCGTTATGGAAAATAATATCCGGTGCCCACGTGTGTCCGTTATAACCTTTCACGGTTTCTACCGCCCATTGCGGTGCTTCCTCGAATACCGGTTTTTCAAACGTCCAGTTCTTCAGGTCTTTTGAAGACATGACGGAAATTCCCTGTCCGGTAGCAAAGAGGTAATAGGTATCACCCTGCTTAGCCAGCACTGGGTCATGGGTCATGACTTTGCTGGCCGGGATGACCGACGACTTCTTAGGAGAAGAAGCGTAAGCTGCGCTTGCTGCAGCCAACAAACAAAATGAAAAGATGATGTGTTTCATGGCTTACATAAACAAAAATGCAATAAAACATTACATAGAAAATCAAAACAAAAAATGAGTAATACTGCAAGCAGAATTACTCATTTTTTGTTATATTCTCCACATTATAGTTGCATGAGGATACAAACGGAGTTATTTGCTCTTTTTTCCCCAATAAGTCTTATTATTACCGCCATAACCTGCATAGACGATAGTGTGAGTTCTCGGAGATGCCTCCCAATCAGTTTCACGCTGCAAATACAGCTTTACACCGTTAGCTGTTAAAACCTGATTTTCTGCATCATAAGACCATGTAGCTCCTGCCCAAGGTCCTGCAGACACTTTATGATCGTCTGTCAACGTCATTTGAGTAGAAGTTTTCTGATTTCCGAAAGAATAAGAAAGGTCAATATGTTCCCAGTTACCAATCAGCTCACTTTCTTCTATTTTATCCTGCGGCACAGCACCATAACGTTCAGGCATTACAAGCGGCCAGCCATCTTCTGTCCAACGGATTTTACGTACATGCCCCATCATGAGGTCGTTACTTGATGCATTGCCTCCCGCATTTTTCGGGAAACGTCCTTGTGAGGCAAAATACCAGTTGCCATTTCCATCATCAAATACACAGCAATGAGAAATACCTACCCAGCCATCGCTACCATTAAATTTGTAAGGATGTGTTACCACTGGAAGAATATCACCTCCATTTGTAGTCACATTCGTACCATCCATACTAAAATACGGGCCTTCAATATGTTCGGCACGTGCCACACGGGTATTGTAAGCCACAGACAGCTCATCGTATGCCAGGAACAAATAATAATATCCATCATGATAAATTATTTCCGGACCTTCCGAAGCTTGCCAACGACTACGCATGTTGCGGGTAGCTATCAGTTTCCCATACGCAGCAATTTCTTCCCCTGTAGTACCCCAAGGCTTAGGCAGTTCAGCCTTTACCTTACCACTTTCTGCATCCAGTTCCACCAAAGCGATACCACTATGCCAGGAACCGTAAATCAACCAATGTTTGCTGTCCTTGTCAATAAAGTAACTCGGATCGATGGCATTCCATTTATAATAACTATTTTCATAATTATTCGCTGCCACATTAAAGTCCAATCCCTTATCCGAAGCATTGGTAATTACATAGCCTTTATCTACCCATCCGTCATTGTTAGCCGGATTATCATTCTCCATCAAACCAATGAAAGCACGTTCACTCCAGGTACCGTCACCACTTATTGTTCCAGGACAAACGATAGAATAATACATACGGTACAATCCATCTTTTACTTTACGTACACAAGGTGCCCAGTAACCGAAATCAGCTGAGTTAGCCGTAGTAGCTTCCAATCCCATTTCAGTACGAATTTCATTCAACTTCGGAATAACCCATTCAGGAAGTTCTTTCATGGTACCTCCTAAATATTCCCAGTTCACCAAGTCTTTCGAACGACGTCCGTGAAAGTGTCCACCTGCCTGATGAGCATTACCGTATGAAGCGTCTGTCTGATACATGTAATAATATCCATCCTCAGCCAGTACCACTGTAGGGTCATGTACGTTAGCCAGATTCCACTTTCCTCGGCTAGACCAAGCTGCAATATCCACATAGTTATCTACATAAGCCGGTGCTACATATTCTTCGAGAGAAGCTACTCCCGTAGTAACCGTAAATGTCTCCGAATAGACATAACGACTGTCACCGTAAACGTATGCACGAATATAATAGGTAGTTCCTCCCATCAGACCTGTGATAGTAGCACTGAAGTTTTCATCTGCATCTACTACATAATCTTTGATAGTAGGATTCTGTACGTTTGCACTATAGCAGAAACCTTTTTTAAGTACGACACCCACATTACCATTCATCGTAGAAGTAACGGTCAGTGAAGAACTTGTTGCCGCAGCCGACACAGGAGCTGACAAAATCACCCCGTTGCTTGGATTGTATTCGATGTTATCCAACCCATCAGTACAACCCGTAAAAGCAAACGCTGTCAGCAGGGATATGAAAAGAAATGATAGTTTTTTCATTTGTAAGTTTTATTTAAAACATGCCGTCGTTCACAAGAATAACGGCATGTATGATTGAGAAAAATAATTATTATTCACCAAATATGAGATGAGCGTTTTCAACTGTCAGCGCAAAGTTCAAATCATTAGGGTCTATAGTATTAATACCTAAATAATACTGTGTAGAAGTTGTGCCAGCATTTCCTACCATCACTGCCTGTACATCCGCTGTACCATTGCCACAATTAGTCACATAAACAGTTACTTTAGCACCATTCATTTCATCCCGCCAAGCAACCCAATCTGCTTGACCTCCACTAGTAAGACAAGCTGCATATCCATCTCCCCATCCATAGTTATCAGCACGAACTACCGCATATTCTATTAAGTTTGATTTACGTAATACCACTACAAAGTTGTGATAGTTTTCCACTCTACTAGTAAAATTGGTAAACTTAATAAATCTAGTTTCACCTACAGGTACATTAAACTCATCAGAAAAATCTCCCCAAAAAGGCGTAGAATTATCCATTGTACCTACGGTTGTCTTATTATTCGTCACCTCCAAGACCTGTGATTCTTTTACAATCACATTTACCGTAGCTGTAATTCCTGCCTCAGCAGTAATTGTTACGATTTGTAGGCCAACCTTAGCCGGAACTGTTGAGAAGGTAAGTCTTGAATTATCAAGTACTCTCGTTTTTCCAGAAGAATCAGTCGCTTTGACAACCATTCCGGTAGGGTCAAAAGCCAAAGTACGATTATTCAAGCTCGCTGTAGCCGATGATGTATAATAATAGTAAGTAGTACGAGTCGGTTGAGTTGTCACCTCAATAGATACGATTTTTTCTACCACCTCAAAATTAGCATAGGCCATAATAGGAGTATCGCAATTTTCACCTTTAAACGTCTTGTTATATGCAGCAACAAGTGTCTTTGCACCCGGAGTATCCATATCAGGAATTGCAGTGAAACTAAGTTCAGAAGCAGAAACAATTTTTGTTGCATCATCTTCAAAAGTAACTTCCGCTGTAACTCCAGCCATAGCTTCTTCAAGAGAAGTCCCAGCATCCACATATTGTGGTACATTTTTCAGTACCATTGATTTCGGATTTTTATCTGCAGAAACATTACCACCTGTAGTTCCTATTTTTGAGCTAAGGAAATCAATGTAAGAACCTTCCACAACAAGGAAACAACGAATATTGGTATTGCTTGCTTCTGCATTCAAGTTCTCCCACTCATAGGGTTGTTCATAAGTCTTAGTCACGACACCATTGGTCATCGTAACGGCAAAAAAGTCTTCTACTGTTCTATCTACTGTAAGTGTAACCTTTCCTCCAAGTTTTTCAATACCTTCATCAGTATCAGTCTCAAAAGTAAGTGTACTCTGTACGTAAGAACGATTTATATAACTTCCCCATTCTGAATTACCAGACGGCTGATGGTCATATCGCATTACACCATACTCCTTATATCCTTCACCCTCACGATCTACATCATTAGTCATAACAAGAGCAAAATTCTTATAAGTATTTGTTGCATTCGGATCAATATGGAGTTCAAATTCAGCAGTCCATATTTTACCATCTGGAACCACATAATACTTAGAAAACTCAGTCCAAAATGCACTTGAGTAATCAGTACTTCCAAATGTATAGATATCTTCCTGATTATTATTCTCTGAATCCTCTATTTCCTGCACTTTATCGGAAATCCAGTCAGGTGCGTTCACATCAAATAGTTCGCCACCTTCACAGCCTGTCAAGACCGGCAACCCCAAGGCTACAAAGCTACAGGCACACAATAATTTATTGAGATGTCTCATAATTCTAAATATAAACTAAGTTTGATTAAAGCCTCCCTATTCCCAATAAAGGAATGGAAAAGGAGAGCATTTCTTTTATTTTTATTCATCCAAATTTACGACCGGACGTACCGTCCATCCTTTCTCTTTAAAGTAAGCTGAATTATCAGTACCATAATTGGCTGAATTTCCCTTCAGATTCGGATTCGTATTAAGTAAATCCTGATAAATAGGCAAGAACTCATGTCCCGGTAAATAGCTATCGAACGAGCATTTCAATTCAGAATCAGAACCTATACTGCTGTAGCTAACCGGTTCAAGCAACTTGTCGGGATCATTGGACCGACGGAAAGTGCCATGCTCCTTAAGTTGTTGCAAACGTCCGTTATCATAAAAGAATCCCCAGCGAATAAGGTCAAAGCCTCGTCCGAATTCACAACCGAATTCCTTTGGACGTTCCACATTAGCAATCTGTTCGAACAGCTTGTCAGGTGTGTCAAAATCTTCCAACTTCAAATCCGGAAGACCAGCACGACTACGTACCTCATTTATCCAGCCAATAGCCTTTTCGTTAGGCCCGTTTACTTCGTTCTCACATTCAGCAGCACGAAGCAACACGTCAGAATAACGCATCAAGCGTAAGTTAATACCACATCGCAAACCTGTCGTAACAGAACTATACAGCCCTGTACGGAAATTAGTATTCTTCGCAATAGGAATACCACCATTACCGTTATGAGTAATAATATTTTTGTCAGCAGCCGTAAGAACTTTTGAATAGGCTACATTACCATATTCAAATCCTTCCCACTCGTTTTCATACGTACCAAGCGTCCAATAAAGACGAGGATCTAACCCACCATCCTTAGTTCTTTCACCTTTAAACAGCTCGTACAACCAAGGTGAAGCTGCCAAATCAGACCAGCCACTGAAAGCACCAGGAGCCAAGTTACTTTCAATAGCATGCCCCTGTGTAGCATTAGGACTGGTATTTACCGGTGTCCACTCGTCATCGGTTCCTTGTGAACCGTAGTCCAGGAATTGTACTTCAAAGAGACTTTCATCATTGTTTTCGTAAGCTGAACCTTCGCGGAAATTATCACCGTAATTAGGCATCAACCGGTAAGTACCATACTTCTTACCGATAATATCCTCCAACACAGTGAGAGCCTCGGTAAACTTGTGACGTACCATCAGCGTACGAGCATAATAACCTGCTGCAGAACCACAAGTAGCACGACCACTTGCCCATTCACCTCCTTCATCACGTGATGGCAACATTCCCATGGCATCCTTAAAATCACTCTCTACCTGATCAAGTACAGCATCGTATGAACTGTTGGGCACATATATTGTTTCCAATGTGGAATAATCATCATAATCTGTAATCAGAGGCGGATTCTGATAATAGCCAGCCAAATTATAGTAAGACAATCCGCGCAGAAAAAGAGCTTGCCCCTTAACATATTTCATTCGTTCTGAAAGCTGACTATCATCCTCACCACAACGTGAAATGATAAAGTTACAAGTATTGATTGTATAATACCAGTCACGCCAAGGCCAAAAGGTAATAGCATCAGTAAACGGTACATTCAAATCATCGAAAGGCAAGTACCATTGTTGAGATGAGTTCCAAACCTCATCACCACGAGTTATGTCAATGGTATAGCCTGTACGTGCATACGTTCCCTCAATACGGATATGATTATAGGCAGCAATCACACTTTCTTCCAAATCATCTATAGTATAACCGAACGACCCCGAAGTCTGCTGGTTAGGATTTACCAGGTCCAATCTGTCTGCGCAAGAAGCTAAGATACCAAGCCCCAACATGCAGGCAAGTGAATATTGATATAGTTTCATTTGATATGTTTTTTAATAGTATAACGATTAGAATGTAAAATGAAGTCCACACATGAAGGTACGTGCAGTCGGGAAAGAACAGAAGTTATAACCCGGAGTAAATGTACCTCCTGCATAATCCACATTATAGCCATGATAGCCAGTAAACGTATAAAGGTTCTGTGCGGAAACATAGAAACGTACATCTGACACATATTTACCAAACCACTTATTGGGGAAGTTATAGCCCAATTCCACATTAGCAATCTTCCAATAAGCAGCATTCTGGATTTTACGTGAACTGAACAAATCGTTCCAAGCCAAGCTGGCGTTGTTCACTACATAAGTCCGCGGCACGTTGGAAAGATAAGTCGTTCCATCTTCACTAAAACGGTTGGCATCGAGTATAGCCACATCCTTATTACCATAACCATAGCAAGAATTAAGTGAATTGTAAATATCATCGGCTACATGATAGTTTAATGCACCGTAAGTAGCGATACTCAAGTCAAATCCCTTATACTCGAAACGGGCATTAAGTCCGAAATTAATTTTCGGCATACCGCTGCCCAGCACTGTCTGGTCATCACCGTTTACTACTCCATCACCGTTTACATCCTTGTAAAGGCAGTCACCCACATTGGCACCGTCCTGAGTAGCATGGTTATCCAAATCTTCCTGTGTACGGGCAATTCCCTCGTATACCCAACCGTAAAACCGACCGATTTCCTGACCTACGTTAGTGATATATGCACCGTTAATAGAAGAATCTGTACCGATTCCCAAAGAAGTCACACGGTTACGAAGTGTACTGAGGTTACCCGAAACTTCATACTTGAAAGCGTGATCACGATTACGATATGTAGCTGCAAATTCAAAACCGGAGTTATTCATTGAAGCTGCATTCATTGTAACGGTAGAATTAGACACACCAGCCTGTTCTGGAACACGTACACTATACAACAGGTCGGTGCTTGTATTTTTGTACCATTCAGCCGTAAACTCTAAACGGTTATTGAACAAAGCAAGGTCGATACCCACATTATACGTTTTCTTCTTTTCCCATGCCAAGTTATTGTCTACAAAAGTAGATACAGCCGAACCTGTTACAAGCGAGTTATTGAAACTGTAAGTCATATTATTACGTGACATTACAGCCTGATATACATATTCACCGATATTCTCATTACCAAGTTCACCATAGCTTCCACGTACCTTGAACATATTTACTACATCCGTGCTGAAGGGGAAGAAAGACTCCTTATCAAAACGCCAACCTAAAGATACAGACGGGAAAGTACCCCAGCGAATATTCTTGGACAAGCGAGAACTTGCATCCCGACGGACAGTAGCCGAGAACAGGTATCTATCATCATAGTTATAATTGATACGGCCGATATAAGACAGAATGGCATGCTTATATTCGAAACTTGAGGAATATGTATCGGAACCATTCTGAAGCTGCAAGAAATACGGTTCAGTGAAATTCAATGCCCATCCGTTCAACAAATCTGTATTTTCCTCTTCGTAAGTCTGACCTGCTACTACGTTAATATGGTGCTTACCGAAAGTTCCATCATAAGTAAGCAAGTTCTCAATCAGCGCATCCTTGTAATCACGTGAATTTTTATCCAGACGTTCGTTACTCTTAGCCAGGTAAACACGGTTGCTCTGCACCCAAGCTGGAATCCAGGTAAAGTCCTTAGCATGGGTCATACTGTAAGACAAATTGATTTTATAATTCAGCTTGTGATTCTTATTTTCTAGGCCAAACATCTTAAGAACATCCACATCAGCTGAAGCAGTTCCCACAAAACGGTCTACACGAGTATTACGTTGTAACAGATTATTAATCAGCAAGGGGTTAGAAGCGGAAATATCACCATGAATATCATCGTAATACACACCATATCCATAAGCATCATAATCATAGTCACTTGCTGCTCCTACTTTGTCGTCAAGTACCCAAGTGGAAGGATCGTAGGCCTTGATTGTCGGCTGCATCAGTAACGTACCACGAAGTACATTGGTAACATCACCATACAATCCCTGCACGTATTCCGAAGCATTTGACAATCCCATATTGTCCTGGTCTGAATGAGAATAGACCACGCTGGTCTGGAACTTGATAAACTTAGTATCCATGGAGTTATTTACACGCGCCGTAAAACGTTCATAATTAGGACCAGCACCTTCCAGTGTTCCTTTTTGGTTAAAATAGTCCAATGATACGTTATAGGTGCTATGAGCACTACCTCCAGACAAGTTTACATTGTGATTCTGGCGGATACCTGTTTTAAATACTTCATCGAACCAGTCGGTGTTGGTATTATCCTGGAAATGGTATTTCCCAGTAGCACTGTCAAGTCTATATCCTCCCGGTAACGGAGTATTTGAATTGGCGCAAGCCTGACCCAGATATTGACTATACTGATCAGCATCCATTACATCATACACGCCTTTAGGAATGTAGTCCACACCAAAATATCCGTTGTAATCTACTTTCAGCGGCTGGTCCTTCTGTCCGCGCTTGGTAGTGATGATAACTACACCATTTGCCGCACGAGAACCATAAATAGCTGCTGCAGAAGCATCTTTCAACACCTGAATAGTTTCAATATCATTAGAAGAGAAATCACGAATGGAAGTTCCCATCGGTACTCCGTCGATAACATAGAGCGGGGCAGTACTACCGAAAGATCCAACTCCACGAATACGTACAGTAGGATCGGCACCAGGCTGACCGTCAGAAGTAATCTGTACACCTGCAACCTTACCTTCCAACATAGATGAAATATTGGAATGAGATACTTGTTTCAAGGCCTCTGCATCTACTACTGCCACAGAACCGGTCAAATCTGACTTTTTCTGTGTACCGTAACCAATTACCACTACCTGCTCTAACATTTCAGTATCACTCTGCAACTGAATAGGTTCGAGGATAGCACGGTTACGAACTGCTACCTCACGTTCCTTATAGCCCACATAGCTTATCAGCAGGACAGCATTGCCAGGCACCTCCAACTGGAAATTTCCATCCAAATCAGTAGTTGTTCCGATTGAAGTGTCTTTCACCCTAATAGTAGCACCCAACAAGGGTTCACCTTGTTCATCAACCACCTGTCCACTAACCTTAATAGCCGGTGATTGTGCTACAGCAGCCATGACGGATACGGGATACATCGCCGTACCACCCAAGGCACACAAACCAAGCATTGCGGAAAAAATCAAATGTTTTTTCATTTTAATGGTATTAAATTTAAATTATTAATAAAGTAATATTCCACTTAAAAACTCAGACTTCTATCCTCATACATCATATTTCAACAGCACCAAGACTGACTTTTTCTAGCCATGTTTCATAGTACGGAAGTCTTTATTTAACAAAAAACGTTTATTTCAATGGTCCAAATGTAAAAACATAAATAATGAAGAAGGTGGACAAACGGTTTTTATAGGTGGATAAATGAAAATCATGAAAATTTCCACCTTTCTGAGTAAAACAGTACCCCTGTAAAAAGAATATACTCATAAAAAAGCCGGAAACCTATGACGATTGACACAGGTTTCCGACTAAGACAAAGAAATAAGATTTATGCTCAATCTTCTAACAAGCTACTCGGAGTTACATTAAAATGCTTTGTAAAACAACGAGTAAAATATTTCGGGTCATTAAATCCGACTTCGTATGCAATCTCAGAAATATTCATTGTACGGGTTACCTTATTCTTCAGCAGAAGTTCACGAGCCAGATTCAAACGATAATTACGAATGAACTGGCCGGCAGATTGTCCTGTCAGGCTCTGCATTTTTTTATTCAACAAACTCTTGCTAATGCCAACTGCCTCTATAAAATCACTCACCTCAAAGTCCGGATTCTTATAATTTTCTTTTACGACTGACATTGCTTTGTTCAGGAACTTCTTATCGCCGGAATTCTCATCCACCTCCAACGAATCAGTATTCATATCAATAGAGAACTTTTGCTGGAAACGTCTTCGATTCTCCAATATATTGGAAATACGGGCCAACAACATGTTCTCATCGAAAGGTTTCAGTAAGAATGCGTCTGCACCCATTTTATAACTTTCCAAACGTGCTTCGTCAGAAGTTTTGGCTGTCAACATCAAGAAAGGAATATGAGATATGGAGAAGTCATTCTTTACACGACGAGATAATTCCATACCATCCATAACCGGCATCATCAGGTCACTAATAATAAAGTCCACATTATTAGAATGCAATATATTCAGGGCCTCTTCTCCCTGAGCGGCCTCCAACACATTATAATATTCGGCTAAGATAGAACGAATATAATCGCGCATATCTTTATTGTCTTCTACTACCAGTACAACCATCTTTCCATTACGAGGTACATCTATCACGGTATCTTCTTTTTCTATCTCAGAAGAATCCGGCTGGGATTGAGTCTCACCATATAAAGCTGGCAAGAGAATGCGGAATGAGGCTCCTTTCACCGGATTATTCTTTGCATAAATCTTACCGTCTAACATATCTATCAACTTCCGGCATAAATACAAACCTATGCCGGTACCACTCTGACCACTGACCGACTCAAGGCTTCGGTTATCGGATTGATAGAACTGCATGAAAATACGCTCCATATCATTCTCAGGAATACCCTTTCCCGTATCACGAACACTAATGAACAGCTTCTTCTCATTTTCTTTGCCAATAACTCCTACATATATGCCTACCTTCCCTCCCTTTGGAGTAAACTTCAGAGCATTACTGATTAAATTTGTCATAATCTTACGCATCACATCCTCATCGAACATCAGAATCGGATCGGCAAGGCGAAGATACAGCTGAAGGTCAATGCCACGATTCTTCGCATAATCTGCAAAAGGTGGCACAATCTCGGCCATAAATTCTCTCAGATTCCCATAATTAGTGGCAATTTTGATACGTCCTTCCTCCACTTTCCGGAAATCCATCAACTGATTAACCAGCGAAAGAAGATATTTTGAATTACGCTCTACCAGATGCAACTGTTCTATTACCTGTGGATTATAGCTCAATTTCAAAGCGCGTTCGATAGGACCGACAATCAACGTCAATGGAGTCCGGAATTCATGCGTAATATTGGTAAAAAATGCCAGTTTGTCAATGGTCAGTTCTTCTACCTTACGCGACATCTCTAAAATCTGATTCTTTTGCGTAGTGATTTTCTCATTCTGATCTTTCAGTAACTGATTCTGTTCCGAAAGCTCATGCGTCTGATTGGAAAGCAGTTTCTTTTGCTCCTCCAACTCAGAAGTACGTTCTTCCACCATCTGATGCAATAAATCTTGCTGGCGCTTCATAGCCTGATAACGCCACCTCAGGATACGATAACCACCAAACAGGATAATAAACAAGACAGAAAGCAGGAACCAGGGGGTCTTATAGAAATAAGGACGCACTACGATAACCAATTCCTCTGTATGCGCAAGCCAGTGTTTGCCATCAGGAGCATATCGAAGCTGGAAAACATATTTTCCTGGATATAGATTGGTATAAGTCGCATTATTTCGATTGGAAGGTACAGTTACCCATGCGTCATCAAACCCTTTTAAACGATATGAATATTGCGCCTGAGATTCTAACGCATAATCAAGTGCCGAAAACTCTATTGATAACGACTTGTCACTTTCATGCATGACTATTTCCCCTGACTGAGGAAAAACTTCCTGTCCAAACACTCTACAGTGGGTAAAAGCCAAAGGGAACTTACGCTGATGCTCAGCTTCAATCATCGGATGTATCTCCGTCAGTCCTTTCTGACTACCAAAGAACAAACGTTCCTTGTCAAACGACAAAGCTCCGGCATTCCAATAAAACTGATCAGAGATTAGACCGTCAATCTGACTATAATTGCGGAATGACTCTTCTTTCACATTAAAGCATGACAAACCATTATCCGTAGATACCCAAATATTGCCGTACCAGTCTTCCAAGATACCTCGTACACTATTGCTCACCAAACCATCATTCTTCGTATAAGCTTGAAATTGATAATCATTTCCTTTTTTCAATGCTTTATAAAATCCATTTCCGTTACTTCCTAACCAGACAGTCCCATCTTTTGCCTGAAAAATAGAAGTGATACGTTCCCGATGTCCGGAATCAGGGCTGTCCAATTGATAGACATACTTTTTGTATTTCAATTGTCCCTTTTCGTATGCAGAAAGATTTACTCTTAAAAGGCCAAACGGAGAAGAAATCCAAAGTTCCCGTTCGCGAGTAATACACATTCCTAATGCATTCTGATTGATAATTTCTTTACTTTCATTCAAGAAAGGCTCTGAAATACTTCCATCAGCCGGATTATATACATACACATTATTCATTGTACCAATCCAAAGTAAATGACTCACAGGGTCAAAAGCCAAACTTGACACAAAAGGATCATTCAACGGAACGGGCATATAACGTTTAGAAGCAGATGGTTTACGATTAATCCAGCCAAGTCCACCGCCCCAGGTACCTACATACAAACGGTCCTCATCACCTAACATCAATACACTTACAGTATTATGTGCCAAACTGGCTGGTGTTTCAGTGGTATAATGCAAGAAAGAATCGCTCCCCTTCAAACGGCAGTTTAATCCCCCTTCTACGGTACCTACCCAAAGTGTCTGATACTCATCTTCCACTATCGAATTGACCGGATTATGTGACAAACTACCCGAAAGATTCTGCTGATGATAATAATTCACTACAGACAAACGGGAAGAAAACATTTTGCTTATTCCTCCTATTTCAGTTCCAACCCACACAATATCATTTTCATCATCCGCATAAAGGGTATTGATAAAATTACAAGACAAGCCGTGCATCTCCATGCCCTCACTTGCCTGGATACGAGTAAAATCAGAAGTAGAAGCATTAAATACATTCAATCCTAACAGCGTACCAACTATCACTTGATCATCTCGTGTAGAAGTAATGGATGTCACATAATTCTGCGACAAGGAAGAAGGATTCTGAGAATTATGTACATAATGCACACTAGTGTCTGTAGTCAAATCATAACAATACAATCCATTACTTGTACCAATCCACACATTGTTCTTACAATGATAAATACAAAATACCGATTCAAAAGAAGAAATATTCAAAGAAACAGATACGGGCTGTGGCTCCTGACTTTTTTCCACGATCTCGCTAATCCGGCACATTTTCCCCTGATGAAAGAACCAGATATATCCGTCAATTTCGTACAACACACAGCCACGTTCATGTATCGGAGTATCTGAAATCCGAATCACTTTTTTCACAGTACCTGTACTATTAAATATTACCTTATAAATCTGTCCACGGCTACAAAACCATAAATTACCAGATTTGGCAGTCATCAAGAAACTCACCGGTTGCTTCATCAACTTAGCCATTTCCGCCGACTGTAAAGATTCTACAGGCAACAATTGCAAATTATCTGTAGAAAGGAGCTCTATACCTGCTTCTCCTGCCATCCAAATACGATGAAAAGTATCCTCCGCTAATTTCTCCACAAAATTACTTCGCAGCAACCTTTTTTTATCCATTGTACTGGCACTAAAAGCCACAAACTCATTGCCATCATAACGAGCTACTCCTCCTCCATACGTAGCCACCCACAAATAGCCGTCACTGGATTTGATGATATCATCTACAAAATTATAAGGCAGTCCATCGTTTATCGTAATAGAAGCCAACGAGAAACGAGAAGAGTTTTGTACCGCATAGAGTAGCCCATTCGGGCAACATAAGCAAAAAACAAGAAGCAAGTATAGAAGTAAGCTGTTTCTTTTCATAGAAATTATTCTGTTTTACACAAAGGTAAACCGTTTTTCGAGTCTTTTTCTGAAAAAGAGGATAAAAATCCACTCAAAAGACAAATGTCCACCCAATAGAAGAATTTGTCCACCTCAGGAAAAATGATTGCTCCTAATTTTATGCCTAAATTTCATAAAGACAGATATTTCACTGTTTTTCCATGAATTTCTCGTGTTTATTTATAAATTTGTATCACATTAATTTAATAATAAAACCATGAACAAACACTTAACCTTTCTTTCTGCGCTTGCACTAACAACAGGACTCAGCTTACAAGCACAGAATGTCAACCAGATGGTTATCCAAGCCAATAAAATTGGAGCAGAAATTCAACCGACCATGTACGGCCATTTCTTCGAAGACATCAACTATGGAGCAGACGGGGGACTCTATGCAGAATTAATCAAGAACCGTTCATTCGAGTTCCCTCAAAGTTTTATGGGATGGGACATTTTTGGAAATGTAACTCTGCAAAATGATGGTCCGTTTGAACGCAACCCACATTATGTACGCCTGGCAGACCCCGGACATGCACACAAACGCACAGGTATTGAAAACGAAGGATTTTTCGGTATCGGACTCAAAGCCAATGAAAAATATCGTTTTACCGTATGGGCAAGAGGAGAAAACCAGAAAATACGAGTAGAACTTATCAACAATGCGTCTATGGGAGAAACTCAGGTCATCACTTCACAAAACCTGACAATTAACTCAAAAGACTGGAAAAAATATGAAGTTATCCTCACACCGACCCAGACAGAAGCAAAAGCTCATTTGAGAATATTCCTCGATTCACCGGGCACCGTAGACCTGGAACATGTTTCTTTATTCCCTGTAGATACTTGGAAAGGACGTGAAAACGGATTGAGAAAGGACCTGGTACAGGCATTGGCCGACACCAAACCGGGAGTATTCCGTTTCCCCGGAGGATGTATCGTGGAAGGTACAGACCTGGCAACCCGTTACAACTGGAAAAACTCTGTAGGCCCGGTAGAAAACCGTCCGCTCAATGAAAACAGATGGCATTATACTTTCCCGCATCGTTTCTTCCCTGATTACTTCCAGACTTATGGCATGGGATTCTATGAATTGTTCCTTCTGTCAGAAGACATGGGAGCAGAACCACTTCCTGTACTGAACTGTGGACTTGCCTGCCAGTATCAGAACGATGACCCGAAAGCACATGTACAAGTATGCGACCTCGACAGCTACATTCAGGATGCACTCGACCTGATTGAATTTGCCAACGGAGGAACTGATACCAAATGGGGAAAACTCCGTGCCGATATGGGACATCCGGCTCCTTTCAACATGAAATTCATCGGAATCGGAAACGAACAGTGGGGACCTGAATATCCTGAACGTTTGAAGTTATTCGTAGAAGCTCTCCGCAAAGCACATCCTGAAATCAAGATTATCGGTTCATCTGGTCCGAATTCTGAAGGAAAAGACTTCGATTACTTGTGGCCGGAAATGAAGAAACTGAAAGTGGACTTGGTAGACGAACACTTCTATCGTCCGGAAGACTGGTTCTTGAAATCAGGAAACCGTTACGACAATTACGACCGTAAAGGCCCGAAAGTATTTGCAGGAGAATATGCTTGCCACGGAAAAGGAAAGAAATGGAACCACTTCCACGCTTCTTTGCTTGAAGCTGCTTTCCTGACTGGAGTAGAAAGAAACGCAGATGTAGTACACATGGCTACTTATGCTCCGCTGTTGGCTCACGTAGAAGGCTGGCAGTGGCGTCCAGACTTAATCTGGTTTGACAACCTCCGTTCTGTACGCACCTGCAGCTGGTATGTACAGTCACTTTACGGTCACAATACCGGAACAAATGTAGTTCCTCTGACTATGGATAAAAAACCGGTTAGTGGTCAGGAAGGCCAGAATGGACTTTTCGCCAGTGCCGTATGGGATGAAAACACACAGACTTACATTGTCAAAGTAGCCAACGTGTCAGAAAAGGCACAGCCTATCAGCCTGGAATTTAAAGGTCTGAAGAAGTCTGTAACTTTAGGAGACGGAAAATGCATCACCTTGCATACAGAAAACCCGGATGCCGAAAATACACTCGACAATCCGAACCTCATTACTCCTAAAGAAAGTAGCATTTCAATTGAAGGAAATACGCTCAATACCGAAATAGGTGCCATGACATTTGCTATCTACAAGTTTAAGAAAGAAAGCAAATAACTCATCGGCTTTTATTGCTAAAAAGGTGCGTCCGGAATCATCCAGACGCACCTTTTTTCACTCTACTAATAATACATGCACAATCTATACCCCAGATAAAACAAACAAGCACATGCTATACATAGCATAGCCAGTGTAACCGTCAATGCCTTCTGACGCTCCCTAACACTTAATTCCATACAAAGTCCTGATTAATTCTGTAGCAAAGAACAAAAAAACATATTACAGAACCATGTAAAACACATGACTTTTAGATGAATGTACTTTAAAGAACGATTCTTATTACCACTGTAGTTTTATTAATAAGTCTTTCAAACACGGTCAAAACTTCAAATTATGTTATAAAACACATGTAAACGCACACAAAACTTGCATAATTCCAGAAAGTCCGTACCTTTGCATCGTGTTTTTCATAGTATTAGATTTAAGGTTAACAAAAGGTTGGAGTTCAGCGGAACTCCTTTTTTTATGTCCTTATCTGAACAAAAAAACTCCGGGCCTGAGAACAAGTCTTTTCAAGCCCGGAATTTTTATTTTATGCTTTTATCATTTACATCGGTACAATCGTAAATCCCCATTGATATTCCTTATTGGCAGGAATCAGATATTGAGGATCTGGTACAGCTCCCCAGCTATCAAAACCTCCTACCCCCATCTGTCGCATATCCAGACAGACTTCCACGAAATCACGAGGGGTAATATCATTGATATGTGTATGACGAGGCTTGATATTCTTAGCGGTACTTACATCATGTTTCAACTCTTCTGCATCACGATTCCCCCACTGGTAGTCACGATGAGTAGCTTCTTCTCCATCAAAATCTTCTATAGAATTACGGAGTGAGTTAAATTCCAATGTACCATCCGCATACACAGCCAGTCCTTTGCCATTTTTCTTTTTCAGCATCAACCAGCGTGTATCGGTATGATGTCCGTTTTCTTGTGGACGCACATAAGGGAAATACATTTGTTCAGCTGTCGCCTGATACTCACCTACCAGTGTACCATTATTCCGGTCGCAATAATTCTCTTCCGGTCCGCGACCAAAATAGGTAACCTGTTCCATTTCGGCTGGCAAGCGGAAACGGACACCGATACGCGGAACTACCAGTTTGGAACTTTCCTTGCGGATTGCTTCGTTTCCAGGAGTGAACGTAGCCATCAGTGTAGCTTCCGAAGCTTCTGTCTTCGCAGCTTCCATTTCCGTAGAAGTAAATGTATAATTTGCTTTCACGACTCCTGAAGGATGAATACGATAGGTAGCAATATACAGATTACCTGCAGCCAACAGATAGCTGACTTTCAGTACTGCATCTTTTCCATCCATGGTTAATGAAGCGTCCACCACATTGAAGTTCTTGCTGGACTGCTTCCAGATTTGCAGGCGCTTCGGCATCTGGCTTCCATAGTCATTGTCATTCGGGGCACGCCAGAAGTTGGGCTGTATACCAAATCCCTCATGGAAATATTCTGTTCCCTTCACTTTATAAGAAGTTACCAGACCAGTCGACTTGTCAAATACAAAAGCTACACGTGGAGACTGCACACTCAACAAGTTGCCATTTTCACTGCACTGCAAAGCGGGCCCCTGTACCGAGAATGAACGTGAAGCAGGCTCTATCGGCAAGCGGAACTGTTCGTGCGCTATCTCATATCCTTTCGGTACAAGCGGTTCAGATTCTAACGTAGTTACTGAAAAGTTCACAAAATATTCCGTACCCACTTTAGCTTTCAATCCACTAACATTCACCGCCAACTCTTTCTTTTCCTGAGGAGCCACATCCAGTGAAACCTTGCCACGACGCACCACCTTATCATTTTCCTTCACCTCATACGAAATCATATATTTCTTCAGGTTCGTGAAATAAAAGCGGTTCAGTACATTAAACTTACCGTTTGCCAGGTCTGTAGCTTCAAAAGCTACATTCTGGTGTGCATACTTCACTTCGCTCATGGCCGGATGAGGATTACGGTCCGGGTTCACGATACCATTACAGCAAAAGTTACCATCACTCGGCATGTTGGTTCCGAAATCACCTCCGTATGCCCAATACTCTCTTCCGTTTTCATCCTTCACTAAAATTCCCTGGTCTACCCAGTCCCAGATATATCCTCCCTGCAGATTAGGATACTGATAGATAGCCTTCCACTGATCCCATAAGCCTCCAGTAGAGTTACCCATAGCATGTGCATATTCTGAAGGCACTACCGGACGGTCACTTCCTAACCGACCTATTGATTCCAGCCAGGATGCGCTGGGGTATTGCGGCACGTACATATCAGAGTTCCATTCCCACTGAGCACGTTCATAATTTACCGGACGATCCATCAGTCCCTTATCGGCCTGCTTTACCCACAAATAAGCTTCATAAAAGTTGTAACCGTTTCCAGCCTCATTACCTAACGACCAGAATGTAACCGAAGGATAGTTCTTATTCCGTTCAAACATATTCTCCACACGGTAAAGATGCGGTTTCAACCATTCCGGATTATTTCCCAAGGTTCCACCCTTACGCAAATCATAATACATTCCGTGACTTTCAATATTCGCCTCATCGTACACGTAAATACCATATTCATCACAGAGTTCATAAAAACGACGGTCTTGCGGATAATGACACAAACGTACCGTATTGATATTGTTCCGTTTCATCAGCTCCAAATCCTTACGCATCAGCGCCTCATCTACATAGTGTCCTGTCAACGGATTATGTTCATGAATATTTACACCCTTCAGTTTTAAAGGCTGCCCATTGATAAACAACACATGGTAATTCTTTCCATTGGTACCCTTTTGGTCTATTTCTTTGATTTCAATGCGACGGAATCCTACATGGTAAGGAATCACTTCGGTCACCTTTCCATTTTCCTTTACAGTCATCAACAGCTTATACAGATTAGGAGCTTCCGAAGTCCAGGTTTTTACTTCTGGCAGTTCCTTGCTAAACGATACGATACCTTCTTTACCTGCAACTACGTCTACGGTTTCTTCACCATTGGCTACTACCTTTCCGTTATTATCGAGCAACTCATATCCAATACTCAACCCAGCCGTATTGGTACGATGATTCTTCAGCTCCATATCCAAACGGAAAATACCGTTACGGTACGAATCATCCAAAGTAGACACAATCCGGAAATCCTGTACTGAAGCTTTCGGCTGTGAATAAAGGAATACGTCACGTTCTATGCCGCTGATACGCCAGAAATCCTGACATTCCAGATAAGAGCCTGTACTCCAACGGAAGATTTTTAAGGTCAGCACATTATTACCTTCCTTCAGATAATCATTTATCAGGTACTCAGCCGGATTCTTAGAATCCTCATTATAACCCACTTCTTTTCCGTTCAGATACACATAGCATCCTGATTTTGCTCCGGCAATATGGAGGTAAATATCACGGCCGTTCCATTCTGAAGGTACGGTAATATCACGCCGGTACACTCCCACTGGATTCTTCTCCGGCAACAAGGGAGGCTGAGGGTTACGAGGCTGAAATTCATATCCGTGATTCGTATAAATAGCCGTACCGAATCCTTGCACTTCCCAGTTTCCCGGCACCTTAATATCATGCCATCCTTCTGTGCTCACTTCCGGAGAAATAATGTCTGCAGGCAGGTTCAGATACGAGTCCGTATAATAAAATTTCCACGTACCATTCAACAACTCATAATAAGGGCTGTTTTCATATTTTCCAGTCAAGGCCTGATTCTTGTCAGCATAAGTCATAAAAGCCGACCTCGGTGCCTCCCGGTTTACCGATACAGTCTGAATATCCTTCCAATAAGGCAAGGATGCATTTTTCGCATACACCTGTTGAGGAGTTCCGCTAATCGTCAGTACTCCCGTCAACGAACAGCAAATAGTTTTGATTGCTTTAGTAAGAGTTTTTTCCATCTTTCCTTTTTAAGGTTAATTATTTCTGAGGCGAAAGTTAAGAAGAAATTTTCATATTTCTTCCTAACTCCTTTATTAATTTTATTTTCTTATCTAAAGTAAGCAGACATAAATGTCATTACTCAAATTAGTATAATATTTTATTTTGTAGAATTAACCCACACTACGCATTCATCCAATAAGCATTTTTTCTTTGCGGTTGCTCTCACTTGAATTTTATTTTCTCCAGCGTCTAATTTTACTCCTTTCCACATTACGGTAGCATATTGATCAGGAAAGGCCTTTCCTATAACCTTACCATTAATCAACAATTCTACCTCATTCGCATTAGTAAAGGCCACTATATCTTGTACCAAACTTACACGATTCTGGTTGCGTTTCCCTGCTATATAAAGCATTGGTTCCGGGTTCCAATTCGCTTTATAGAAATAAAAAGCATCTTTTTTTACTTTACGGTCAAATGTCACCAATCCTTTATCATTAATACCTATACGATCCCCTTCATGACGATGAGCCGCCCCGAAATCAAACATATTCCAAACAAAACTTCCCCAGACAAAAGGACGTTCATTAATTATCTTCCAATTTTCCATGTGATAATAAGTCTGCCAATTCTCTGGATGCCAGAAACTAACAGGAGCAGGTCGACTCAATGAATCTTGTTGATGATAAATACTTGCTCCAGCCCCATATTCACTAATACCAATACGTAAGTCAGGGTATGCAGCATGCGTATCATCCAAAAATTCAGCTAAATTCTCAGGATTATTACTATACCAGCCATCATAACGATTCCAGGCTATACAATCCGTTAAAAAATTCAAGCTGCCATTCTGATTACTAGCCGCTGTAGTAGGACGTGAGGAATCTTCAGCATGAGCAAGAATATTTAACTCTTTGATATATTCAACAGGATTATCTCCATGCTCTGTTAACTCATTAAATAGTCCCCAGAAACAAATAGAAGGATGATTGTAATTTTGACGGATTAACTCCCGCAACTGATTTTTACCATTTTCCCGAAAGTCTGGAAAATCAACAAACCCTTTGTCATCATATCCTCCAGGTCCTACAAATGGAATTTCAGCCCACGCAATAATACCAGTTTTATCCATTAAATCATACATATCCTCAGATTGCTGATAATGTGCCAGACGAACAGCATTCACCCCCATTTCCAACATAATATGTGTATCCTCCTCATGGTGTTCTTTGCGTAAAGCATTACCCAATTCAGGTCGATCCTGATGTCTGCACACTCCATGCAGTTTTAAATATTCACCATTTAAGAAAAAGCCCTTATCAGGTTCTATCCGGAAAAAACGTATCCCCAGTGGTTGAACTACTTTATCCAATAACCGTCCATCTGACCATAAAGTTGTTTCCGTTTGATACATAAAAGGATCTCGTTTCCCGTTCCATAAATGAGGACTCTCTATTTTTATGGGGAAAACAACTTTTTCATCTTTTTCCTTCTCTAGGGTCATCTGTTGTTCATGTCGAGATATGACACGCTGACCATCTTTCACTTCAACTCGCACCACTACATCACGTTTTGCCAAACGATTTGACAACAAAACCGTAGCTGAAATTTCAGCCTCATCAGGGCTAACTTGCTGTTGAGTCAAATATACTCCTGGAGAAGCATAATCCTGTAAAGAAATACAAGCCGATTCTGTTACAATCAACTTCACCCCACGATAAATTCCTCCATACATATTAAAGTCACCCACTAAAGGCATTACATCTAATCGCTCTGCATTACTTACTCTTACCAATAGCTTATTGTTTTTCCCATAATCAACCTTATCTGTAATCTCAAAAACAAAAGCACTGTATCCTCCTTTATGTTCTCCCAGACACTTCCCATTAATAAAGACATTAGCTATACTGTTTACTCCCTCGAAACGTAAAAAAAGTCGTTTACCTTTCCATTGAGAATCAATATATAATGTACGTTCATAATTTCCTATCCCCCGCTTATAGTCTAATTTGCCCGACAAGGCATCCTGAGCATTCCACGTATGAGGAAGTGTAATCCTAACTCCTGTTCCTTTTTCTACCTGATGAGAAAACCGGAACATCCAATTATCATCTAAGAATTTACAAATACGCTGAGAATACCCACATAAAGCCCAATAAGAAAGTATTACTAATATAATGTGTCTTAAATTCATATTATTATTTATTTAAAGTACGTTTTTTCTTATGCAAAAAAGATGACATATCCTTTATTATATTTTTATATGAAGGATCATTTGCTCTATTTTTATTTTCTTCTACATCAATCTGATGGTCAAACAGCATACGATTACCTTTCTCCCATTCTGCATAATTATACCTCCAGTTGACTGCATTATCTCCTCCTTCCCACTGAATATACACTTTATCTTTCGTTTTTCTCTCCAAGTTCTTTAAAATAGGAACAAAGCTAATCCCATCTAATTGTTTTGGAAAAGGCAGGTTACAAAGTTCGCATAAAGTAGGATAAATATCAACAAATTCCACCAAAGATTCTGTTTTTCCTTTTTGCAATCCTGGCACACGAACAATTAAAGGCACATGTGTAGACCAATTCATCAGATTATGCTTCCCTAAAAATCCATGTTCGCCTAAATGCCAACCATGATCTCCCAACAACACAACAATCGTATTTTCTGATAAGCCAAGTTCGTCTAATGCATCAAGAACTTTTCCAATTTGTGCATCAACATAACTCAGACATGCATAATAACCATGCTTTGCCTCTTTAAGAAAATAAATATCATCCGGTGATGTGGTACGAGCATAAGCATATATTTCTTGAGAGTTTCTCACTTCCTCAGGAAGCCCTTCCGGACGAAAGCGATTTGCCGCCACAGGTATTTTCTCCCTATCATATAAATCCCAATATTTTTTAGGAGCATTAAAAGGAAGATGGGGTTTCCAAAATCCACATGCAAGAAAAAATGGCTTTCCTTTTTCTTTTAATCGCTTTAAATCGGCAATCGCTTTTTCTGCCAACTTTCCATCATCATAAGCCGTATCTGGAACTTCAGCCCATTCACAAAAAGGGCCACGCATTGTCTTAGGATTAATAGTACGAGCAGAAGCACTATTCATCCATAATTCCCATTTATTATATTCTGCCCAGTATACATCATATCCATCAGGATGGGTTCGATACGGAGGTTCGCTCCAAGAGTCTGCATGATCTTCAATATGATGAAATACTTTTCCGTCAGAAACAGTGTAATAGCCATGAGAAGTGAACCAACCAGATAAAGGAATAGCTGCCGGACAGTCTTTACTAGCTAAAGCCGAAAATCCAACAAAGCGATCTGGATAATGAGGATAAACTCCTGTTAATAAGCTAGCACGAGAAGCACCGCTAACCGGTACGTTACAATATGCATTTTGGAATAAAACTCCAGTTGATGCAAGCCGATCAATATTAGGTGTCTTAACAGCCTCTACTCCATAACATCCCAATTCAGGGCGCATATCATCTGCCATTAAGAACAATACATTCATTTTCTCTGCCTGCTTTGCCGCAGACAGAGAAAATGAAGAGAAAAAAGGAACAGTCGATATTAATAATGAAAAAACTTTCATATCCAATTTTTTTTATTCTTCCCATCCCGGATTTTGACCAAGATTAGGATTCAATGCTTTCTGGTTCAAAGGGATAGGACGCAAATAATACTTATCGATCCATCCCAAAGGCTTTTCAAAGAAGTACACATATCCCTCTGCGTTTATCAGAAGTTTATTCCCATACTCAGCAGGATTAGAAACATATACCCCTAATGGTTGTTTGTCAACATAATGTCCTTTTTTCCAACGCCGCAAATCATCAAAACGAAAACCTTCTCCCATTAGTTCTACTCGTCTTTCACGTCGGATTTCCCATAATACAGGATCTATATCTGCATCACGAGCCGGGTCAAAAGTCTCATTAATCTGCGCAACTTCCATGTGAGCAACATGCACGCGGTCTCTCAACTTATTAATAGTCAAATCAGCTATATCCTGGTTAAATTCAGTCAATTCCCACTTAGCTTCTGCATAATTCAATAAAATCTCACCCAAACGAAATAATGGTGCATCCGTTGTATTCACACCAGTAGCATTTGCACAATTTGTATGAGTATTATAATATTTCCACATCCAAAAGCCCATCTGGCTTGCATTCCATGCAACACTCCAGTTATAATCCACAAAATGGGGCTGTCCCTGATTTGTACTGCACCCCAAAAGTTAGACACA
>UMCK01020247.1_pt1 | contig 38056 bp, 47 predicted proteins | sample 1964121 | NCBI WGS metagenome assembly UMCK01 (sample SAMEA4835957, study PRJEB28245) | human gut metagenome | biome: gut microbiome; material: fecal sample | place: Denmark | collected 2008 | reverse complement strand
TCGGTCATGTATATCCGTCCGAGAGAAAAAGCTGAATAAGCATTGCCTTTCTCTGCAGACTTGATAAAAAGCTGTTCTGCTTCGTCAATTCGATCCTGAGCAAGACGCAGCTTACCGAGCTGGTACTGAGCCTGATCGTTACCATTATCAGCAGACTCCAGGAGGTATTTTTCCGCCTTTGCCAGGTCAACGTCTGTTCCTTTTCCCTTTAGATACATAGTACCTAGTCGATAGCTTATAGTGTCCTCGTGACTTTTCTCGTATATCGCAGTAAATCCAGTGAGTGCCTGAGTGTAGTGCTGCGTCGCTTTCTGTTCATCAGCTTTAACACCCTGTCCAAGCTCATACGCTTGTCCGAGGGCGTAGCTTGCAAAAGGCATATCACCTTTGCAAGCAAGGGCTTTCTCATAATAGCTGACTGCCATGGTCATATCCACTTCCACACCAGAGCCAAACTTATACATATTGCCCAGAGAGAAGTATGCAAATCTGTTCTCGCCTGCTTTTTCATAGTATTCTCTTGCAGCTTTGTAGTCCTGCACCGTGCCAAGTCCCTTGTCATACATCTTACCGACCCTGTAGCATATGTAGGAATGCTGCCAGCCTGATGTCTGTTTGTCCAGCAGCTTCTGAAAACTATCGAGCGCCGCCTTGTAGTTCTGTTCGCTGAGTGAAGTGTGATCGTTATTTTCATCTGACATTATGTGATAGATCTTTCCAAGGTCATAGGTTGCAAGGACGTTTCCGCTATCGCTTTCCTGACTAAGTAATTCAAGCGCCGCAGGCAGGTCTTTGGGTAACTCCTTGCCGTTGGCTGTTCGTGAGCCGTACATGAGATCAAGCGCCTGCTTGTATCTGTCTGACCATTCAATTCTGAGCAGTGATTTCGTTTCTTTTTCAGAAAGATGAAATTCCTGCGGATATGGATACAGGTCAGCTTCAGGAATAGGAGGCTCGTCAAACCACATTTCATTTTCGGAAGGATGAGCGTCCATAGAGGCATACAGCGAATTGTAATATTCCTCGTCAAAGCTGTTTGGCTGCGAATATTCTGGCATATCCATTATGATGCCTGTATCTTCATCGTATTGTGGTGGCAGAAACTGTTCGCTGTTTTCATTTTCGGAAGGATGAGCCTGCGGCAGGGCAGAAGCACGGAGCTGTTCGGTAAGCGGTGCGAGATCATTGAGTAGCTGGTTGCCAAGCTCCCTATGAAAATCTTCAAGTCTGTTCGGCTTGAATGTAGCGTACAAATGACGCTCGCCTTCGCCATAGATCTTTCGGAGATATTCTGTTCTGCTGTCCAGCATTTCGTTATACTGCTTCCATAGACCGCTAAGCTTTTGGTCTGAAGCTATAACTGCGTCAACCGTTTTGTCTATATCGTCACGATATGCTCTCATCTTTGGTCTGCCGTATTGCCAACCACCCTCAGAGGGCAGCTTGTCGGCAAGTCTGATAAGCTGTTCAGCACAACCACCGTATCCTGATGATAGAGCTGGTTTGATAGACTCCCTTTCAAGCTCTGTGAGCTGCCTGGAATAATCACTGCCAAGGACTCTGTTCACGATCTTTGACTTGAGCTTATCGAATGCTTTGACCTCGATACAATCCTTATCACGATATACCTTACAGCGGTCCTCACGCCGCTCATATTCGCATATGGAGAAATGTATGTGAATGTTATCAGTATTTGTATGTATCGCTCCTGTCCAATACACGTTGTCATTGTCGAGCTTATTGGACGTTGATATCATGGCGTTGATACCCTCACGACCTAACTCCTTTATCCCATGGACATCAAGCTTGCCGTCGCTCGTCATTAACCCGTTCTCTATGAGAAAGTTGTTATCAAAGGATACAACACCGTAATACTTAGGGCAGCCTGCGTCACGGCTCACTGTTTCGAGCTGACGGTATTTTTCTTTGTCACTTTCAGTTAGCAGGTCAGACTGTGCATTGAATAGTCCGTCTGATTTTTCTGAGTTTGACATATAGTCGATGAAGTCCTTGTATTCATCATTGAGGTGACGGGTCTTATCAAAGGCTTCTGGACGATCCATGTATTCCAGAAAGTCGTAGCCGCCTATTGCCCAATCATAGGTGAAACCCAGTGAGAATACTACTGCAGGTGTTGACATAAGACATCTCCCTATTTCTTATTGATCGCTTCAAGTCTGTTCTTCAACTGCTTCTGATGAAATTCGTTCTTGCTCTCCTCCATCCAGCGGCAGGGGAGATCCTCGGCTGAGAAGTAACCCTCGTCATCTGTGAACTGCATTTTCTCAATGAATGAGTTGAGCATATTCAGCAGGTGAAAATTCTGTTCCTGTATCTTGACGATCCTACGCCTGATCTCCACGATCTCATCTGGATGTTCGGGCTTGTTCCGTGCAGCGTACTCCTCGATCGCCCACTTGACTATCTTCGACTCTGTGGTATCATTTTTCTCAGCCAGCTCCTTCAAAAGCTGGTTGCACTCCTCGGTGATAGCTATTGTTTTCTTCATTCTTTTTACCCTCTTTCTTGTTTCCATATTTGTGCAATTTCGGCGCTAAGACCACTCCAAGACCCAGTGAAAGACACAAGAGCATAAAGGTATGCCCCAGCAACCGTTGGAAAGCTCGGTAGTACCGAGCTTTATCCGTCCTAAAAGTGGGGTATTTTTGCACTTTTTTCTGTACAATGCCATACGCTTTCTGTACGTTGCCATAACTTTTCTGTACAATGCCATACAAATTCTGTAGCTTGCCATACGCTTTCTGTACGTTGCCATAACATTTCTGTATAATGCCATAACCTTTCTGTATAATGCCATACAGCGTTTTTTCACTTTCTTTCCGAAAAACAAAAGAAAAGTGTCTTAAATTCTATGTTTTTTTTCATTTTATTTGGTTTCTTTTTCGGTGATCTCAGAATAGAATATCGCACGTATATCATTCATTGTTCTGAGCATATCCTGCATTAGGATCTCATTTTTCTGTAGTAAATGCTCTGCGTTTTTCTTCTGTTCGTCAATGCTTCCCTTGCATATTTCACGCATAACAGGCGGAAAAGCCCGAAGGAAAAACTTGTTTTCTGAGGCGAGATACATTGAAATGACATAGGTTATAAACTGGTTACGTGAAGTAAATCCCTCATTTTTTATGACCTCATCCATTTGTTTGACAAGCTGTTCGTCGGTTATTCTTATCTTCATTTCCATTGACTTTTACCTACCATATAGGCTGAATATCATTGGCGCAAATTCGGTAAGAGCCGTCATGCCATATTCTTAATTCGCCTGTTACTTTTACTGATACGCCTGTTGTAAGATTTGCTCTTGCGTTAGTTGCATTCTTATTGTCACATACATAAACCATAAATTCATCATAAATAATACGCCTATCCTGCTGAGCAGGACGTGGTACTTTTATCATAAATGTAAGCGCATAGCTTGAATTTGGTACTTCTGTGATGTTGCTTGAAAGAAAGCCTTTTACTGTGATCTTGTTGTTTTTGTTAGTGAAAGCCATTGTTTTTACCTCCGTTTTTATTGTAGATATTTCGTTATATATTCATATTCTGTGCCGAATTTCTTTACTGTTTTCCAACCCTTTGTTCTGACTTTGAAAAGCTTTGGTGCGGTATAGAGAAAGAAAAAGTGTTCGTATGTGTATGGATTTACGCTTATAGGGAATGTGCCGTTGAGAACGTTAGCAGCCTTTTCTCCATTTATATCAACGCAATCCTCGGTGCTGACATTTGCTTTGTAGATCAGCATTACGTTTTTTCCGTCATTTGAAACATCACACATAACAATGTCGCTGTATGAAACAATAAGAGTTCTTCGTGGATATTTGTTCATATTATCAAGAGAAGTGATCTCAATATATGTTTCATATGCAGAAATTTCAACTCCTGTTCGTCTTGCACTGAGTAGAGATCTCATTATAAGCAGGGATATTACGATCAAGATAACGCCTGCAAACATTGCTATAGTGGATATCTTTTCCGAAGGAAAAATATCAGACAAGGGGATAATAATGAAGCCTACACACAACAGTATGAAAGCTTTTGTTCTTGCCGACGGCAGATTTTCAGGACAACCCGACAGTGTTTCAGCTTCGTATTTTTCACGCTCATCTTTTAGTGGATATTCAAAAAACAGTTCTTCATTCATTGCATTTACCTCTATTCTACAGTTATCATACAGCTTGCGGATACTGCTCTGTTATCCTCAGCTCTTGCCGTTATTATTGCTTTTCCTTTTGCTTTTGCGGTAACTCTGCCACTGCTGTCTACCTCTGCAATATCTGTTCGGTTGGACTCCCAGATTATATTTCCCACAGCATTTGAGGGCGAAATGACCGCAGTAAGCGTTGTGCTTTCGCCTGCATTAAGCCTAACATCATTGTTGCTATAGCTGCTTTCAAGTCTTAGCCCCTTTATCTCAGGGGGTACATAAGCGGTAGTTGTTGTAGCTGTTGTTTGCCTTTGAGTTTGTCTCTCAGTCTGTCTTTGAGTTTGCTGTGGCTCGGTATAGTGGTCATTATCTTCATACCGTCTAGGCTCTGTTGTGTATACATATGGCTCGTCGATCTGCTGTTCATCATGATCTTGATTACTCTTTACAGCCACATTGGTTTTCTTTTTGGAAGTGCTTTCATGTGAATTTTTAGACGCTGTGCTTGTCGTGGTTGCAGGCTCAGAACTCTCTGTTGTCATTGGAGTAGTAGTTGTTGTAATAACAAACGTGCCACTTGGATCTATGACCTTATCAGCCGCAGAGCTTTCTTCAGTGGCAGTTACAGGTGCTTGAGTTGTATATGTTTTATACTCATTTTTAGTCATTTTGAGCATATCTTGTACATCTATCTGCACATAGCTGTCATACTTTTTTCCCTCATGAAAAGCACCTTTGACTACATCACCAAAGTCATCATAGGTATCTTGATCGTAATAATCAGGCTCTTTTGATATAAAATTGACCTTGATATAATAAAGATCCTTGTCAAAATCGGTGCAGGTAACAAGCTGTTCTTCGTCTGAATTGTCCTGCGTCTTGTATGTAAGCTTGCTGTTAAGTTCGTCTTTAAGCGAATAAGTTATCGAGTATATCTCAGGAATACTGTTTGTGGGAGAGCCGACCATAGCCTTATATTTGAATGTGAATACTATCTCATTGGTGTCTGTAAAGTAAATGCAGTTGTTTATCTTTACCGCATAGCCACCCACCGAAAGAGAATTATCATAGTCAACAGAGCTGCTTTCACGTTCCTTTGTGCCATTGAACGCAAGAATAATGCCAATAACAAGCATGGTAAATACTATAAAGATACCGTATATGATATTTGAACTCTTAGCATTTGTCACATTTACCACGCTCCTTTTCGTTTGCCTATGTATTCTTTTATGAGCCTGTCAACAGCCATAAATACTATCTGATATAGCGTGTCGCTGTCTGTAGGTTTATACCCAAGCATATCGAAAACTTCATTTGTGAATGCTTTATGGAAATGTTCTCTTTGCTGCATTATAAGCTCACCGTATTCTTCGTCAGAATATTCGTGATAAAGTTCTTCAAAGATCCTGTGTACTATCTCCTCGCTGTCACGTGAGTTTCCTATATAAAGCATGGTTGCGTCATCAACATAGCGCTTGCAGTGAAGTTTGTTTCGTCCTGATCCCAGCGACAAGAGCAGCTCACCAGGCTCAAATTCAGCCGTTGAATTAAGCTCTGATACTGTAAACTGAGGGAAAAATTCGTGCAGAGAAGCTGCAGTATTTGCTGATTGTTTGAATATGAATTTGTATTGTACGAGCTGGAATATGACTCTAATTTTCTCTGCTCCCTCAGAGTTTCCTGTGGGATTGTAGTCGCTTATAGACTGTGAAGCAAACCATAGAGACGCGTCATATTTTCTTGTTCGTCGGACAAGCTTTTCAATAAAGTCTGTGACCTGCGGATTTTTGGCATTGATAAATCTGTGAGCCTCGTCTATAAGAGATACAACATAACGTCTGTCATATGGATTGGTTATATTGTTATTGTACTCAACATTCTGACAAGTCTCAGACCACATAAGGGTTAAAATATTGAAAAGCTGAGCATTATAGATACGCTCGTCCATTTCCGAAAGAGCCTTTACGTCAAAGACTATAACATTTGAGTTTTCGATATTCACGTTAGAATATCCGTTAAACATTGATGAGTAAATGCCCTCTGCAAGCTGTTTTACTATGACTTCAAGTGTTTCATAAATATCTATCTTTCTTGGCGTGAGCGCCTTGTATGAGCGATCACTGTTGTATAGCTTGCTGCGTATAGTTGCAAGGAGATCAGAGAAAATAGGGAAGTCCTCTGGCAAAAGAGTGGATACATCAGTGCTTTGTGTTATGCCCTTTTTGGCGAACGTTTCTTGTATAACATCTTTAAGCTCCTCGGCTTCCATTTCGCCAAGAGAGGGTGCATACTGATAGAAGAATGTGATTATTCGTGAAAGCTCTGACGCATAATTAGTTTCGTTGCTTGTGTCATCTTCTCTTGAAGAGTCTATTGTTTTTCTCAGCTGAAGTACATTCAGAGTTGAATTTTTGTTGAGCCTTATCACCTGTCCACTGAACATTTCTGCAAGTGTGCGATACTCAGATTCTATGTCAAGTATCATTATCTTGTTGCCCAGGGAAGCATAATCACGGGCTAATGACTTTAGTGTAGCTGATTTACCAGAGCCTTTTACTCCTATGAACATCATATCGTATGATTGTCTGTATGAGTCACGGGCAAAGAAATCTATGCTTACAAGACCGCCTGTTACCGTCTTTCCGAAAATAAAAGATCTGTCATCAAGATGTTGTTGATAGTAGAAAGGATACTGCATTTTATATGTATCATGAAGCGGAAAAGGCGTGTTCGCAATGTTGTCGTGCCTTATAAGATCAATGTATTCGTCTGCCATTTCGTTATATGGGATAAAGCAGGATATACCCTCGTCCTCAAGCATTTTTGAGATGTTCGTACATTTGTCGTTGAGCTTTTCAAGGGTAGGCTCAGACAAAATGATACGCATTGTTATATACATCATCTGTTCGTTATCATTTACTATAGCCTCACGGATCGCTGTAAGCTTATTAAGCTCTGTCTGTGTATCAAGATCTTCACTATCTGTTCTGTTTATTGTAAATCGTCCTTTTAGTTCTTTCATACTGTTGTTAAGCTCTTTAAGTACCAGCGTTTTGTTCTTGTAATCAACGTCAAGCATTACTGTTATGCCCTCAAGACGCTGTATAAGACTTGCGATCTCAAGATTTTTTATAGTAGCAGGGTAGTCATTTACAATAAGCGTTGTGACATAGTTGTTGTCGATTTGAGCATATCCTTGGTGTCTGATATATTCAAGTGGATGAATGGACTTTACACTGCAAGACGGTGTGTCAGAGCAGCAAAGGTGCTTGCGGAAAAGGTAGAGTATCTCAGGCTTTGAGCATATTTTAACAGATGTATCTGTCATATGTGATATGTACTTCTGGCAGGCTTTCGCAAGCATTTCTTCTTGATTTTCCTTGGCATATACTATGAGATATGCTAATCTGTCACGCTGCTGTTCGGCTGCGTTCTTTAAAGTCTGGATCTGTTTTTCTATAAAGACCTTTGGAAAACCAGTTGTTCTGTTCTTTTTATATTCAAGATAATCAAGCTGAGGCGTAAGGTCTGGGTGTTTATCTGAGAATATATATTTGTGCGGCAACGACAGAGCATTTGTAGCTTTTGCAAAGTTGTTGCAGACGGCATAGATATCATCTGTAGAATAATGAAAAATGTCTATGCCTGATATCTGCATAACGCAGGCAAGCTCTGCCTTTTTGTTTCGGTAGGAAAGCTTTATAATGCCATTGCCACAGTATTCCTTTATATCAGCAAGATAGTCAAGGCATTGTGAATAGCTTATTTTATTTTTGCTTTTTGGCATTTCGTTCAGCCTCTCTTTCCTTGTATGTGCGGTATTCTTCTGTTTCAGTTCCGTATAATTTTTTAGGCTCAAAGAAGTTTAATACAAAAAGTATAAGACCTTTTGCAAAGGTGATCCTAGGGTTTGACGGAGATCTTCCCGACAAAACAAGTGATATTGCAACGAATATGAGTGACATTATGATCTGTAACCATGCGTTGCTGATCGTTTCCTGACATATTGAGAATGAAACAAAACCGACCATTATCGCTATTCCTATGCGCTGTAGTGACAGCCCGAAAAAGAATTTTATATCGGCTTTGGTTGACTTAGGTACTGTTCCCATATTTTATTTTTCCTTTCTATCGTTAGGTTTTGCCATATCAAAAGCATGACCCTTTGGAGCTTCTGCCGTGTTCGTATTGGCATTGCTTGTTGGTGTATCTGACTCTGCATTACTGCTTGGCAAATTTGAAGAAGCAGTTTTTTGTTCTTCAGAAGTGCTTTGCTCAGGTGCGGAAGCTGTTTGGCTTTCTGTATTGATATTTGCAGTTGCTGAGCTTGAATTACTGCTGTTCGGGCTTGTGCTTCCTGCACTGCTATTCTGATTATTGCTGTTTGACTGACTTCCAGCCGTGTCGGCTGCTTTAGGGTAAACAGCTGCAGCTTTTGCTCCACTGAATGCTCCGCCTGCTCTGTATCCACGTGCTACTCCAGTAAGTCCGCCTTTTAACGCTCCTCCTACAGTAGCAAATGCTGTGTAGGCTTTTCCGTGGTTGCCATTTTGTGCATTCTTTATGGATGAGTATGCACCAGAAGCCAAACCTGAAATAGTTCCTGTTGCAGCACCTGCAGCTCCACCAGTGAATCCGCCAATGGCGGCTCCAGCCATACCCAATCCTCTTGCAACTGATGACATTGCATATACTGTTCCCATACTGTTTTTATTTCCTGCGTCAATACCCAAAATTCTTGTAATGAAATCTGGGCAAGCTATTACGCCTTTTGCAAAACAAGCTATAAGGATAAGCTGCGTTATGTAATTAAGACTGCTCATGTTATGGATAATAAGTATGGCTTTTATGTACACCTTAAGCATAAAGGCGACTAGGATGAAGATAACATATGACGATACAAGATTTTGCACCACCATTTTTGTTCTGCCTGAATTAGTAACGCCTGTTGCGGCGATAGCACCTGCAAGAAGCTGTGTTATGATAATATCAAATAACATTGTTCCAAGCTTGAAAGTTGCAAGGATAATGGCAACTGCAACTGTTAAAAGAAATATCAGTGAAAACCAGAAATCGTAGTTATATCTGTAGATATGTTCGGCTCCTTGTCCTACTGTCAGCGACTGGATCATCTTGTCTGTTGTGTCAAGATCGTCATATTCCTGCTGGGTCATTATATCTTCAAACTGATAATATGCGTCTACATTGCTTTGATTTGAACGGCTTAGTCTTTGATTGTATATTCTGTTTCGTTCTCGAATAATGTTATCTTTGAGAAGATTGAATGCTGACTCAATGTCACGTGCTGACCGCACACTTTCGGTAAGTCCTGCCTCTCTTACATCTGCCTGATAAGCCATGTTCCAAAGTATGCTCGTTCTATATGCCGCAATGGTAGTTGTCTTTTCCTCATAAATAGGCTGTCCGCTTGAGCTTACACCAGTGACAGCCTGATAGGTGAACACAACTCCACCGTCAAGCTCCTCATTAAGGGACATACGATCCATGACCTGATTAAAAAATCTGTATTCATAACCAACGTCCATAAGTTCCGCCATATCATCATAGGTCAGATCTTCATATCGTCTTTGCGATGATTCCTCAGCGGATATATCAACTACCTCTTTGTTCCAGCCAGAGCCGCCATGCTGATTTATATTCAGATCATAGACACTGTTCGGTAATGGATCAGTTTCGCTGTAATAACTCAGCTTATTATTGATCGCACTTTTAGTCATATCAATAATATTTTCCTGAAGAAGTATATCACCAAGAGTGTATGTGAAATCTGAGTCGCCTTGTGTTTCGCTATATTCGATATTGTTTATATCAGCAATTCCCGCTCTTTTCATGCTCGTAAGCTCTGAAAGCAGGGCTGGAAGTGCAACTATAAGTGCCACTGAAAGAATTATGCTTTTAAGAAAATCGTTTATCCTTATTTTTTCAGGCATAAACATTACTCCAGCCGCTCCGATCAGCAGGAATATGGTGAATATTACGGAAACGAGCTTGTTTGTATCTGACATTCCTGTTATCTGATTAAAGAGGTGCATAACATTAAAGTGCAGCACCTGATTGAATGCCTGTTCGCACCAATCTATAAGCTTTGCTATACAACTAAGTATGGCAAACCCCAGACTTCTAAAAATATCTTTCCAGTAGGTCGCCTTGCTTATATGCTTGACTACATCAAGGGGCAGGTTTTCGTAGTCCACATCTACAGCACAGACGGCTATCGGTATGAAAACCGAAAACAAAAATACTGTAAATGCTGAAAACAAAAGCTTGTGCTTTTTTGAGGTTTTTATCTCCATGATTATCTCCTTTCGTTTCGGTATTCTGCAATGACATATTCATCATATAGCATTGCAGAACACCGAATTGGTGTCCTGTTGTGTTATGCAAACATTCCTGCAACTATACCTGCGCCATAGCAGCCGATAGCGATACCGACAAGTATTCCACCGCCTGTTGACTTGAGCTTGTCCACCCAGTTACGTCCGCCTGAGATGACCATGATAGCGAGTACGATCACCGCAATAGTTGCAACTGTTTTCAAACCTTTCTGCAGGTTTGTTGCAAAGTTATCACCAAATGTGAAAAAGTTTGTCCAGCCGTCATTGTCGGCTGCAAAGGCATTTACAGAGCAAAATGCCGCAAGGATCGCAGTTGTTATAGCTGCCGAGATGTTTTTAGTGATCTTTTTTACTTTCATAAGATAACTCCTTTTCTTTTCAGCGTGTTTTACGCTGCTTATTATATGAAGCCGACATCTGACGGCTTACATTCTTCCTGTGTTCTGTGACTTTGCACAGATATTCGTTGTAGTCCTTTCCGCAGTTTTCAGGCACTGCATAGATATTGACCTTGTACCCTTGTACGGAATATTTCTCAAGATATTTTGCAGAAGCTGTTCGCCCTGCCTCGTCTCGATCCAGACAAAAAGATATTTCTTTTATTTTCGGATGAGTCGTCAGATATGTACTTAGGGCAACATCAGATGTTCCGCCAAGAGCAAGCCTTGTGTGCCGTTTCCAACTGCTTTTCCAATCAGCTATGCCCATATCCTTTGAACGCTGCATATTGAGCGTTGCATGGCTGAGAGCGTCTATAGGAGCTTCAAATACAAAGAGATGTGTTTCGCAGGTGCCGTCCATGCGAAAACCGTACATTTTGTTTGAGCCGCTTGCTTCGCCCTTGTATGGCTGTCCATTTTCGGGAGTATATGTTCCTCTGAGCATTGCATATTTAGGCTGACCATTGTCATTTTTTCCGACAAACACACAATTTCCACGCTTATCTTCATAGAGCAACTCGTTTTTCACGCAGTAGTTTATCACTTCAAGGTCTATGCAGCGCTTTTTCATTAGGTAGGCATATACACGGGAGTATTTGCCTTCTGTCCTTTCAGGCAGCTTTATTTCCTTTGGCTTTTGAGGCTGCTCGTCATTCCGAAAAGCATAGTCGCTCTGCGTATACTTTCCTTGTGTTAGCGACGTTATTGCCTGCTGCCATGAGTAGCCTTCGCTTTTCATGAGAAAGTCAATGCAGTTAGCTCCGCTTATGTTTTGACTATACCACGTCCAACCTTTTCCGTCTTTAAAAACTCTCAGTGAGTCGTGTTCTTTACATTTCCACTCACTGCCGCACTTTTCAAAGCTGAAGCCTGTAACAGAGGAGATAACTTCGCAGGATGACATATTTCGTGCGTCACGTATCTGTTCGTCAGAAAAGCGTGTCCCTGGTACAAAGACGTTCATATGTGATTACCCCCTCGCTGTTCATAGTGTCTGAGTATCATTTGCTGTTCTTCTTCTGACAGCAGAGCTATAGGCTTCGGCTCTGCGTCAGGAAGATGTTCGCCTAAAATATAAATGCTGCTGTCTGAGTCCTGGTAAAAAAGCTTACCTGGGTGATCTGACAACAGCATTATTATCTTTCCACAGCAAAAATCAACGACCTTGTTGTTTACTGGCGGTGATGACGCCTTTTCATTTTTATACACGGTTTATCCCTCCTATCTGTTCATTCCTTTATCTTTGTTTATGCCATTATTTCGGTAGAGCTTCACCTGCGGCACTGGCTGCTGAAGCGTCTGCATTGCCGTCAATTCTGGTATAAGCTTTTTATTTGTGTAGTCAAGATCTGTGCAGCAATCAAGAAACGGTCCGAAGGTAGATACTATCGTAACATTATCTGGAGTCAGAATACTTATATTCTGTTGTGTGACATTTGCTTTGTATATAGCAGCCGCAACATTCTTCGGACTGTTTTGTATAGCATATTTATTGCCACCCATAACGGCTTTTACATACGGAGCGTTCTCAATTCTCATTATCATCACCTGCTTTTAGATGGTCGTTTACATCTTGTCTGAAACTGCCTGGCTTTTTGTATTGAGTCTGCATATGCGTTATCAAGATAATCTGTATCGATTCCATGCTGTTTACAGCCTCGTTTTATCCCATCGAGATATGCTTGCGTTGGTGGAGATATAGCGAAATCAGGCTTATTCATTATGTAGACCAATGAGGCTCGCTCTACACCGCCGACCTTTACATTAACAAGCTCTTTTCGGTAGTATGACGTATATCCCTCATATCTGTCGAGGTTTCTCCAATCCTGAGGAGCGATCTCCCACAAAACAACGGGGACCTTTGTGCCTTTGTCCTTAACTATAGTTGCGTGCTGATTAAATTGGAGCCTGTAGTCCTCAATGTAGCTTGTTGATATTACCTTTGAATTAGGACATCTGTATTTCATCTGTTCGAGATCCATGTTACTTCCATAGGCACAATAAATGTTGCCGATCTGTTCTCTTAACTCAATTTCTTTCAATGCCTGTTCAAAGCGGTCAGCCGTTTTGTATTCCTTGACCATATCCATTATTTCAAACGCTTCAAGGTCATTATCGTTGAAATATTGCTGATACATAGCGCCCATTCTGAAAGCATTTACTGCTATATCATCATTGTTGCTTATGCTGTCAAGGTATTCACGGTTAAACAGTGAGATACTGCTGTTGTCACGCTCTATACGCTCAGAGACCATTTCCTCTGCTTTTTCATATGCCTGTTCGAGATATTCCAATGGTAAGCCATTTTCTATATATCCGTTTTCTATTCGCTGATAATATTCCTCTGTTGGCGTGTTGTAGTCCTTTGAATTGACCATGACATATGCCATGCCAGAAACGATTTTGTCCTGGCATTTCACATCAACAGCTATTTTCTTGTATTTGTGAGGATAGCCCTCAAACTTATCAAGTGATCTTTCATCCGAAGAATAAAGCTTCCAGAGCAGGGCAGGGGCTTCTTCACCTTTCTTTTTTTGGAGCGTTGCCACCTTATTGAATGACAGCTCATAGTCCTGCACCATGCCTGTTGCATATATCTCAGCGTCGGGACAGCGAAACATCATCTGTTCAGTATTGATATTGCTTCCGTATGCTACATATATCTTATACTCCTCGTTCTTTTTCGGCTGTTCTTTTGGTGTATTATCAGGGGAAAAGAAAAGCTTCATCAGATCGTCATATTCTTCATCAGTAATCATATTATCCCTCCTTGACCCTACCACGTGTGGTAGGACATTTTATCTGCTTCTGTTTGGAGTGTTTCTTCGTCTTGCAGGCTGTGAAACAGTGTTTTCTGCTTCTCTTGCTTGTTGTGTCTGCCGTGTGGAAAGCAGATCTTCAATAGAGTTTTCCTGCCCATTGTGACTGATACCAAGGACAGAGAATATGTTATTTCGCTCGTCTGGAGTAACACTTTCATCATCACGGACGTTTTCAAGCAGCATAACTATCCTTTCTCTTAGGGTAAAAGAATTATCATTTCTGACCTCACGATCTGGAGAATGGATGATACTGCTTATTGTTATTGTCTCAGGCTCAGGCGAGGCGGCTCTCATATCGTTTAGACGTTGGGCGATTTGCTGTGCCTGCTGTTCTCTTATCCGCCGTCGCTCCATAGCTGCCGCCTTATCTTTCCAATCTTTTGCACCCTCAAGGTTTTCCAGAAGATATTTTCTCGGCACTTTAAATTCATCCCCATTAAGCCCTATGCGTATGAGCCATGTGCGGAAAGTGTAACATTCGTTACTTGATTGAGTTTTATGTACAGCGGCACTGCGTTGATTAAGAGCCTGGGCGGTGACAGCCTGCGCAAACCTCACATATGTGCGGACTTTGCCTGCATTGGTAGTTGAGTTGAAACAGCGAAACTCAACTGTTCCTTTTGTGAAATATGCGTGAAGATTGAGCGCTCTGTAACGAGAGCGGTTATAGTGGGCATTACGGCGTTCATATCCGTCGGTGTTTCGGTACCAGATATCTGCTAGTGCTTCTTTTGTTTTCGGTTTGGCGGCATTAAGCCGACGTATATAGTCCTCATCAGATTTGCGGCACCATTGCATTGCACGGCTTGCTGGGACCTTTAGAGCGTGGTAAAGGATATCTTCTTTCTGATACATGATGTTAGACAGACGAGTGAGTGACTTGGCGTCCTGCCTTTCTGCCCCTATATGCACGTGCAAGCCACAGCTTTCGTTTACTCTCATTCCCGCTTTTCTTAGGTCTCGAACTATCTGCTGAAGATCGTCCATATCCTTATCAGACTTCAGTATAGGTGTAACAAGCTCACAACGGTATTCATCCATGTTATATGTTTCAGATCTGTTCTTCCTAACTGGGTCTATTGAGGCGTCACGCATTACTTTCCATTCACGACCTGTGTCATCAGATATCTTTCGTGTGTAATAGCAAGAGTAATCTGGGGCGGACGAGTAGGTGTCAAAATGTTCAGCGACAACCTGTGCAGCTCTTTCTCGTGTTATACCTGTAAACTCGATCTCTACACCAAAGGTTTGATCCTTTAAATCAATAGCCATGCTCTCACTCCTTTATTATTTCTGAGATATGAAAACTATAATGAAAATCAAAATACTCTGTTGTTCCAGTATCGGTATTTGTCCAAGTGCCTGTGAAAGTCACGGTGCTGTTCGGCGTTGCGTTACCATATCCTATGGATACTGCACCGCTTACATCTGTTCCGCTTGTGGCTTCAAAACTGTCTTTATTGCATACCGAAGTAACATCCATATCATCGATCGTAACGGATAATATATCGTATTGGGCATTGCAATTACAGTTTTCCACTGTATATGACATTGATAAGCCGTTGCTGTCATTGCTCTCTAGTTTGAAATAAATAGGAATAGGCGGCAGGGTAGTATTGGCTGAGGGAATGTGGTATACCTTTGGCTTTTTAGTAATTTCATTTGTTTCCGCTTGCGGTGCTGTGATCTGAGGCGGTTCTGTGGTTGTCGCTGGTGCAGCAGTTGTGACATCTTCAATACTGTTTGTATCTTCTGGTGACGATCCACTATCATCAGAGGCAACCGAAGAAGAAATGTCATTTGCAAATTTGCCGACATAACTATCTTTCGGACTATCTGAAGAAGATGAGTCTGAGCTGCCACAGCCTGACAACAGCAGGGCAGTTACCGCTGCAAGTATCACTGTTCTCTTCATGATCTTTCCTCCTTGAGCTGATCCAAAAGCTTATAGTAATCTCTTATAGGCTTTGGCACATACTTAACAAAGGCTTTGCTGGCTGCCTTTTCAGCCCCCTGCTGGATAAGCTGTTCGAGGCTTTCTTCTGTTTCGGCTTTCGTCATATACAGTTTTATCGCCTTTGCCATTTCATCATTGATCTCAACTGTTACTCTCATGATTTTCCTCCTTTTTTTAGTTTTCAAGAATGTCAAACTCAACGCATTCGTCATGATTGTTGTCCCAAATTAAAACAATGGCGTCTTTAAATTCGGAAAGCGTTACTTCACTAATATATATATCATGAATTATATTTTTAAGTGCTTGCTCCTGCGTCATACCAAAACGTTTTGCAATGCACTCAAGCTTCTCTTTGTATGATAAGCCGTCATTTATAATTTCTTTTTGCATTTTAAAACCTCCACGTCAACTAAAATGGCACATCTTGACTAGGATCGCACTCGCTAAATCTGCAATCACAATTATGTATTAAATCTAAGGCGTCTTTTAAGCTAAAGCCCAAAGAACTTGCCTCACTGTTGTATACTTCTTCAACTATCGTTTTAAGTGCTTGCTCCTGCGTCATACCAAAACGTTTTGCAATGCACTCAAGCTCCTCATTGTATGACAAACCGTCTTTAATTATTTCAATTTCTTTTTGCATTTTCCCACTCCTGTTCTTTTAACCTTATCTCCACATATCTTCTTACATACTCCGAATTTCTGTTCGGATAGTCATCACTCTCCATCAAAAAGCGATAGCCGTCCTTTTTCAGCTGTTCAGAAAACTTCTCGACCTCATCGGGTAAACCCTGTATTCTTAGTTTTATCATATTTTATACCTCCTCGTTTTCTTATATTTTGCAAAAGAGTAATAACACTATAGCAGTAACAGCACACCCTATTATATATGTATTGCGTAACATCTCAATTTGGCTGAAACAGCTATCGCCATGATCAGAAAGTTTATGAAAGGATTTTTTTATGTAATTTACATTTGCAAGTATTATCAGTGCTTTAACAAAGAACCAAGAAATGAATATTTTAATTTGCATTTCCGAGTTTGTTTCAAACGCTACCCTGATACCAGTGATAATGCCTGCAAATACAAACAGCAAAAGCATTAATAGCTTGAAATTTACAAATTCATAGTTGTGCTTCATAAATACCTCTTGACCAATTTGTCTATAACATTTGTACTTTATAAGTAGTTTTTCAAGATAGAGCTGAGTACGTCATAAATAGTTCTTTTATCAGAAAACCAAATATGTGCATATGCCATTTCAAGCCGTAATTGTACAAGAGGAGGCTGTTTTTTTAATGTAGAAGTTGAAATACTCATAATATCAGCTATTTCAGGCAAAAGGGAAGCATAGCTTTCCTTAGAACCCCAATCATAGTCAGAAAGTAATTGTTCGATAAAATTGGCAGTATCAGTTTTTGCTTTATTAAGTATTTCTTTTACCTTTATCTTATCATTAAGAGCATAATATAACATAAGGTTTCTTTCATCATACTTAGCAGAAAATTGAATACCCGACAGGCTAAGACCATTTAAAATACTATTTGCGTGTGATGTTTTTATCATTAGAAACTGCCTGTTTGGTATTTCTTTTGCCACCTTACAATCATAATTTAACCACATTCCCTTTGAGAAATCTTCGATTCCTTTTATTTTCTCATTATTCATATCTCTACCTCCCCAGCGCCTGCCCCGTTGCAGGCGCTTTCTTCTATTTAAACTGCTTGCGCTTTGTAAATAAATATGCTATACTATTTAAAAGTCTGAATTTTTAGCGAGTTAAATTTTTGCCAATAGTCTTTGTAGTTTTTTTTATCATGATTTTTAAAAATTTCTCAAAACGTGCCGTATCTGCGGCTGTGGCTTTGTAGCATTTAGGAACATCACGATATAGTTTAAATGTTCGTCCTTTTCCTTTTTGACCAAGTTCCATGTATTATTTTTCTCCTGTCATGCTTATTAACTGATATCCATTTTCTTTTAAATATGTGGTGATGACAGCTTCTTGATTTTCAAAAAACAACTGCAATGAATTGTCTATCCAATAAGTATCTGAGTCGGGGTCATAAAAGATTGTAAACCTGTAGTCCTCAGCTGCCTTATCTACGCCTTTCATTTTCGCTATCATTTTATCAAAATTGTTATCGCAGCCGTCATAAAATGAAACACCGAGCTTTTCATCATCGCCTCTTTCAAGGCAACCAAGGTCAAACCACTTAGAGTCATCACTTTTATGTATGACGTATATCTTTGTGCTTTTATAATTTGGATAAAATAACAGCAGTTGTTCATGCTCATTAGCCGCATGATATGTCAAGTAGCTCTTACTTTTATAGTAATTTTCTAATTCTTTAAATGTATTCATAATGTTCGTCCTCTTGATTTTAATAATGGAGATGTTAAGATGTTTTACGCTATTTCAAAAAAATATAACGATGTGGTTTGTGCAAGTAACGTCACCGATTTGAATGACATATTTCTTTGCCTTAATTCTCAATGTAAAGCAGAATACTTTATTAAAGGGATAAACAGTGAAAGAAAGGCACATTTTTGTCATAAGCATAGTACTCCACACATACAGGGTTGTCCTTATGATATGGGTTTAACCAAATATCTTAATAATGATGATATTGTTAAATCCTCGTTGCAGGATATTTATGCTCATATTAGAAAACCAATAAAAAAAGCACCAACAATTCACGTTAACAAGCAACCAAAGCAGAACGCTTCACGAAAAACTTACATCAATACAACCAAAGATTTGTTTTATTTTTGTACAACTAACTCATTAGATACAATTTACGAAAATAAAACAACTATAAATGATATAATTGTTGATAGTCGTAATATATGCAGTAAAGGTTTATTTAAGGGCTTTTCAGGCTTACGTTTGGTTGTTGGTTATACAATCAAATATGATTTTCCTAAGAGGTTCATTTTGTTAAAAACGGAAGCAGTTACAAAATACGGAAAGACCATAGACCTCTATAGCACCATATATATGGAAACTAATCAAATAAAAGAGATTAAAGATTATCTATTTGGCACATTTGGAACTTTCACAGGTTATCCAGTTGCTGTTTTAGGAAAGTGGTCTAATTCTCGTTTGTTCAACATTGAATGTACCATTAATGAGCCAACAAATGTCATTTATAAATTTGCTAATGATATTGATAAACGTTAAAACTGTATGCTTTTATAATCTACCCTCCCCAGCGCCTGCCCCGTTGCAGGCGCTTTCTTAATGTATAGATAAATTGATCCCCTTTTTACTGTCTTTTTTTCAGACAGTATCAATTATCTTTCTTTTCTCTTTTGACCGAACATTACAACAGCAGCTCCTGCGAGTATGACAACTACACCACCAAGAACTGTTCTGCCGTCAATGTCATTGTCGGAAGAACCAGTGTTTGGCGTGTCAGGTGCTTTCTCATTTACCATATCTGTGTCAACAGTCTGTGCATATGCCACTGTCACCTGTTTGGAGTCAGCCACCAAATAGCCGTATGGCACTGTAGAGCCGTCCTCTGTGATAGTGTATGTGCCAACTGGAACGCCCTCAAACTTCGCAAGTCCGTCCTTGTCGGTGACGGCTTCAATGCGTATCTCTCTGCCAGTATCGGAAACTCCCGAAAGAATAAAACGAATGCCCTCAACGTTAGTCATATCAGCAGTTTTCTTGTGTACCTTTATAGAGCCTGTCTGCTCGTTGTTGAGTATCGTTGCGTCTATTGTCTGAGCATACTCGACCTTGACTTCCTTCTCGTCAGCCACAAGATATCCATATGGAACTGTTTCCTTATCCTCGATAATTTTGTATGTACCCACTGGTACGTTCTCAAAAACTGCTACGCCGTCCTTATCGGTAGTCGCAGGAATGTTTATCTCACGTCCAGTGTCTGATGTACCCTTGAGGTAGAATGTGATACCTGAAATATTCAGATCACCCTCTGTTCTCTTATGTACCTTGATAGTACCTGTCTGCTCGTTGTTGAGTATTTCTGCGTCAACAGTTTCTGCATAAATAACTGTTACCTCTTTTTCATCGGCAACGAGATAGCCGTATGGCACTGTTTCTTCGTCCTCGATGATACTGTATGTACCTATCGGTACGTTCTCAAAAACTGCTATGCCGTCCTTATTGGTAGTTGCAGGAATGTTTATTTCACGTCCTGTGTCTGATGTACCTTTGAGGTAGAAAGTGATACCCTCAACATTTTTCTGACCCTCAGTCCTTTTCTGAACCTTGATAGAGCCTGTTTTCTCGATATTCTCAAAAGCGACTTCCGCTGTTTCATTATACTTAACGGTTACTTCCTGTTCGTCAGCTACAAGGTAAGCCGCAGGGACTGTAGAGCCGTCCTCTGTGATGACATACTTGCCGATAACAAGCTTATCGAACATTGCTACGCCATTTTCATTCGTTGTCGCTTCAAACTTCAAGTCCTTGTTTGTATCAGAAATTCCTGTTGCAAAGAACTTAATGCCCTCGATATTGAGATTACCTGTTGTTGTCTTTGTGACCTTTATAGAGCCACTTTTCTTCTTGTTTGTCATTTCAGCCTTGACGATATCATCGTTTTCAGTTATTTCAAACTGATAAGGAGTATCATCAATTTCATAGATATCTGGTGCTGATATCTCTCTGTAGAAATATTTGCCTATAGCAAGCTGAAAATGTGCAATGCCGTTCTCGTCTGTAGTTCCTGTGATGACCTGTTCGTTATTTTCATTAAGAATTTCAAAGGTGCAATCAGGGATAAGCTCGCCTGTTGAAATGTCAGTCTTTGTTATCTCAAAAGGAATAGTGTTTTGCTTGTTATCAAAATCCACAACGAACTCAGCCTGCTGTTCAACAAGCTTGATAGTCTGTGTTGGCTCATCAGAAATTGAATAGCCCTTTGGTGCTTCGATTTCTGTCACTGTGTAGCTGTAGCCCTTGTAGATAGCCTTTGTTGTTTCAGCTATGCCGTCTGTGCCTGTGGTTATGGTGTCGATAACTGTTCCTTTCGGATAGATACAATAGCCATTGCCAACGTAGATATCCTCGGCTGCTGCCACTTCAAACTTTGCGCCTGCAAGGTCAGCTCTTGTTTCAGCGTCACGCTTGTGAATTGTTATCTTGCCCTTGTCAGGAGCAGAAGCCTTGTTGATGAACTCCGTTTTAGCCGTCTTGTCAGCGGTAACAGTGATAGCTTTCTTTGATGATATCATGTAGCCGTCTGCTGTGGATATTTCTCTCCATTCATAATTACCTTCTGGCAGACCTGTTACATCAATATCACCCTTGGTGTTTGGCGTAAGGTCTGTAGCCTGTGAAGCGAGGTCAGTGAAGCTGTAGCTTCCGTCCTTTCCAGTTGCCTTTACAAACTTGTAGCTGTCACCGACTTTGCGGACAAGTTGGAACTTAACAGCTTTGTACATATCCGATGTGCCTGTTTGCTTGTTGTCAAAGTAATCTGTGAAGCTCTTGTCAAGGTGAGCTGAACCTATTGGTGTTGTTATTTTCAGATAAGCCTTAACAGGGTCTTTGTCCTCATAGCAGGAAACCACCATTTCCTGAACGTCTGAGCCGCCCGAAAGGATAAGAGGTGAACACTCGTCTATTTTGTCAACGTACTTGCCCTTTGTCTTTGTGAGCGTGAAAACAACGTTTTTCAGGTCTTTCTCATTGTCTGCTGTGATAGTCATATTTGAGCCTGAGCGTGTAACAGTCACTGAGTTCGGCTTTGAAACGCTGAATTGTGAAAGTGTGCTGTCAAGCTTAACTGTGGCTGTCCACTTGCCTGTCTTGACATCATATTTTGCTTTGTAGGTTGGTGTTCTATTACTGTTTACAGATGTGCCGCTTGGAATATCATAATGCGAAACCATTTCAGCTTTCATTTTTTTATAGCAGTCAACAAGGTCTTTATGATGAGCACTTGCATTGCTGCCGTTGTAGCTGTAGGCATTGAGCAGCTTTGTTTCGTTGCTTGAAAGGCTTGCTGAACTGCCGTCATAGTATCTTGCCGAAACAGCCTGAGCCATTATGCTTGAGGCACATATCTCGGTATCTTTTGAGTAGCCGTACTGAGTTTTTCCCTTGTAGCTGTAAATGCAAAACTCCTTGATCTGTCTTTGCATACTGTCAGGAACGTGAGCACCCTTTACATAGTCAGCTAGTGTTTGCTGTTTAGAGGTTGTTCCGTTTGTGTGCAACTTATCAAAGTTGATACAATAAGCATAGCTGCCGTCAGATGTTGAGAAATACGGCACTGAGCTTGCCCAGTAGCCTGTGAAGTGTGTGTCATTGGACTTGCCCGTTTCAATGTCATAGCCGTTTGGAAGTCCTGAGCCTCTGAAATCATAGCTCCATTCATTGAGCCACTCCTGTGTGGCTTTGTTAGTGCTTGAAAACGCTGAAGCTGTTATGCCCTGCGTTAATGCCGACAAGCTGAGCAGGAGAGCCATTGCAGCACTGCTCAGCCTTTTGAAAAGCGTTTTTCTTTTCATTTGTCCTTACCTCCTAGAATTTTTTATCTATCTGAAAAGCCGTGTGGCTTGAATTTTTGCAATAAAAAAAAGCAACTCGAAATTCTCGAATTGCTTTAAAGTTCGTATTCAATTTTCATTATTTCTTTTTAATTAGTATATGAGGTATATCTCCCACGCTGGCTTGCCGTCTGAATTGATTGCCGAACCGTCACCGTGCCATTCAGTATATATAACTATCTGTGCGTCTTTCGGTATTACAGTGTATAAATCATCAACGTGACCTTTGACCTTGCGGTAAAGTTCATCATATGAGGAATAAGTATCAGGTGAAACAGTATCAGGCGTACCCCAAGAAGAATTATCAAGGTTCATCCAACCAACATCAGCAAGTAATTCATCTACAGAAGAATAGCCAAATTCGGAATAATTATTCTGAAATCGAGGACGTGCAATGTCATTACTATATGCCTGCAATTCTCTCTTCAGCCTGTCTATATCATTCTGAGTAAGCTTAAACTTTGGTTTAGCCGTTGTAGTTGTAGTCGGCTTTGGCTTCGGAGCTTGCGTTTTCTTTGCCGTTGTTGTGGTCTGCCTTTTAGTCGTTGTCTGACGCTCAGTCTGTCTTTCTGTCTGACGTTCCGTCTGCTGTGGCTGATAGCTGTTGTTATTGTTATTGCTGTTGTTGTTGCCTGAGCCGTTGTTTGAAGTGCTGTGGCTGTAGTTCTGATTATTATTCACTGTACCGCCATTACTAGCTGGGCTGTTCGATTTTGTGGTTGAGCCGCCCTTGGTAGTGGTTGAAGATTTACCACTGCTTGTGCTTGCGGACGTTGTTGATGATGTTGTGGTAGCCGAAAGGGAAGTTGTTTCCTCACTCTGAGAGGTCAGTGTGGCTTCCGTTGTGGTAGTTGCCGAAGCTTCTGCGCTTGAAGCCGTTGTAGTTGCCTTTGGAGGGGCTGATGATGTGGTGTCTGTGTTGCCACAGGCGGTTATGCTTATCATTGTCGCACTGATTATCAAGGCGACTATGGCTTTCATTGTGTTCTTCATATGGTTTTCCTCCTATACTTTTCTTAATGTAATTATACTATATTTCCCTATCATTGTAAATGACAAGTGTGGCTAAACTTTTTTGTTGATGTTCACTAAATTCGACAAAAAAATATGAATATATGAAACTGCAATAAAAAAGAGACATCACAGCGTATCTAACTTACATATGCAGGCTGTTTCCACGGGTTATCTCTCTGTTCTTTTCGATCTCTGTCCTAAGCTGTTTGTTTTCAGCCTCAAGCTTTCTGTTTGTATCTCTAAGCACAATGTTCTCATTAAAAAGCTTTCCGTTTTCGTTGATTATCTTTGCATAATCTCTGGAGAAATTATCGAGAGTTTCTTTGAGATCTTTCTGTTGCATTGTAAAGCTGCGATAGCTTTCATCTTCCTTTTCATAGCGCCCGTTTATTACCTGAAAATCCTTTTGCAATATATTGAGCATATCTTGGTGCTGCCCTGTAAGTGCTTTGTCATTTGGCGTCTTGCCGATATTGTCCATTATTATATTGTACTGTTCTGAAAATTCAGCGTGAAATGTCTTTTCATCATTAACACCGAGCTGACGAGCAAGCTTCTGAATTTCTTCTGTGATTTTTCTAAGTTGCGATCTTCTGGAAAGTGTCAAGGATCCGATTAATGTCAATACAGCAGGAACAATAGCTGCGATCAAAGTAACCCACCATGGTGTCATAAAAGCCTCATTTCCGCAAACAAATATGATGAATAACGTGCTATAGATAACGTTAAATATTATATATATCGTTGCTAATTTATCCATTTTAATATACCTCAATTCTATCATGCTTTACAAATTTAGTCAAGAAGATATTAACGACCTCTTTGGCGCTTTATATTCCTGTTCTTTTTCATGACATTTACCTTTTCGACTTCGGTTTTAAATAAAGCCTCAAGAGCCTGATCTTTATTTTCACACTGTCCCTTATATGCCCAGCTTAATTTATGACCATTAAGCTCTAGCCCATAAGCAATGTAGCTTCTGTTCTTTATATCTTCTATAACCGCCGTTGTGTGTCCATCAGGCTCAGTTTTCATAGCAGATATCCTGTACAGCATATTTTCTTTTTCGGATTGATAATATCTTTCCGAATAAGGATCAAATTGCATTTTCATCTTTTAGGACTTCCTTTAGGCTTAGGCTTGGAGGCAGCTCTTTCAGGCGCCTGAGTCGGTGTCAGCTCCTCGAATGAGATGAAATGTACCTCACATCTGAATGCCTCACCGATCTCACGCTCTGTAAATCTGTCTGGCTTTTTAAACATCTCAAGATACTTTTTGACTTGGCTTTCTGTCAAAGATAAGCTATCTTCACCATTATCGCCAGTTATAAAGAATGTTCCGCATATCGTTTGCTTGCCGTCAAATTTTCTGTTCGGCTGCATTTCACATATACGGGCTTCTTCATTTCCCCAGGCAAGTGCTTTAGGGTCTGAGATATAGCCGTAAAGAGGCTCTATGTAGCCGTCAACGACATTTTGCATTGCTCTGAGTTTGCTCTCAGAGCAATCAAGAAGCTTTTCATATGCAGGCTTGTTCGGCTCAACGACCACTACTCTCAAAATATCGTCACGCTGCTTATTTAGCTCGTCGAGTTTTACATCTGTTCTTCTGATCAGCTCTGTAAACTCATATGGCTTGTCTTGATAGGCTATATTGCATTCATTTACGGTTTGCTTTGTAACATTTATGACCTCTCTGAGATCCAGTCTATAGTTTTTTGCGGCACTGCCGTATTTGTTGATATTCTCTTTGTACCTGTATACATTTTTATCAAGGTCAAGAGTGACATAGGCATTTATCTCATTACTTTGCTCAAATACTCTTTTATACAGCGGTATTTGCTCAGGTGAGATCTTTTCGAAAATATTTTCGCCCTTTTGAGCGTTTGAAAATTCATTTGAGTATGTTATCATTTCAAAAGCTTGCTTAATAGAAATATTTTGCTGTGCTGCAAAACTTTCTGCCTGCTCGATCCTTAGCGGTCCTGTTACACAGTTTCCACCGTGGTGGGTATAGTAATAACTGTTCTCACCATTGTTTACTACTTCATAAATTGCATTCTTCAACTTTGGACCTCCTTACACCCTACCACGTGTGGTAGGGTAGTGTGATATGAAACGTTTGTTTTATTTTCTCCCTGCTTGATTTTTGCCTAAACTCACATTTTTCTTCGGCTTTTCAATTCCTTTTGCAAAGCAAGGATCTTCAATAGCAGCATTGATTATATCAAGCATTTCCATCTTCTGTTCTTTGGTCATAGTGTAGTGAAAAACAGGACCCTTGTCCATACTCTCGTCATTACTGAGCGTTGAGTAGTTTTGCTCAGAGAGCATATAGAAAGTGTGCAGTCCTGCCGATGAGCCGTGATGACCTTCCTGCTTAGTCACATATCCTACAGGTATGCCAAGTTTGACAGCCTGTACGGCTTGCTCTTCCGAAAGAAAAATATCATTTTGTGACTGCTTGTCGCACAGCTCACAGGCGTTGCGGCAATTATCCGCTATGTCTGAGATACGCTGTTTGGTTTCGTCAGCTCTTGCAAATGATTTAAGACTCTGTTCTTTTTCGTTTTCAACTTTTTCTTGCGGCGGCATTGCTTTTTCATAGTCTGAAATGTTTTTTTCGGAAAGCCATTCAGGCTTAACAACAAGCTTTGAATACAACTCTTTCATTTTTTCTATTTGTTCTTTAGGTGTTCCTGCCCAAAGATGTTTGGAATTTCTGTTGCCAGCACCAAGATAGTAGTTACAATCCATTTGCAAGCGACCTAAAAGCATATATTCACTCTTTTGATTTTTTATCACTTCGTTGATTTCTTTGTAAACGTGGAGCGTAGCATAGCAGTCACCCAAGCTGTTATGTGCTTCTTTATGCTCGGACCAATCATAGCCATAATAGCCTGCGGCTGTAGTGAGTTTCTGCCATTTGTAGCTTCCTCTTTGGTCATTCCATTCTCCATAAATTGGCGCAAACATTTTCATAGCGTCAGCATATTCTGTGCTTAAAAACTCTGCTCCGTTATTTTCAAGAAAAGCTTTATCAAACTTGAGGTTGTACCCAACGATTTTATCATATCTGTTTAAGATATCATTTATCTCTGGCATGACCTCCGCTATAGTCGGTGCGTCAGCTACCATTTCAGGCGTGATATGATGAATACGCTCCGCTTCTGCCCACTCAGTATGCTGTGTGGGTTTTATGTAGCTATCAAAAAGAACTGCGCCCTCATTATCAATGATAGACACCTGAAGAAGCTCGTCCTCTGCTGCGTTCAAACCTGTTGTTTCAGTGTCCAAAACTATATATTTGTTTTCCATGATTATTTATCCTCCACCCAATGCAATTTCTCTTTGTAGATTTTCAAAATAGCTTGACATTTTTCAAGGCTATCCTTTGGAAGTTCAAAGTTATCACATTTACTTAAAATTTTATTGACATTTATTTTCTCTCGGTATTTTTGTTGAAAAATGATGTTGTTATCATAGAAAAGGTAATCAAAGTAGTTTTGATTATTATGCAAAACTAAATTTGCTTTATTAAATATCGCAACAATCTGGTTAGCCATATCCGACGTTTGTGGCGCATTAGCAACCATTTCTGGCGTTATTCCGTTTTCCTTTTCAGTTTCTGTCCACTCTTTGTGTTTTTTTGGTTTAAAATAGCTGTTAAAAAGAATATCCCCTTTGAAGTTGATGACGGATAGTTGCAATAATTCATCTCCAGTTTTATATCCTGTTGCTTCATAGTTCATAACAATGATCTCGGATGGATCTTCGTCAAGTAATCTTATGATCATGCTCAATTCTTCAATTTTTTTCTTGTAAGGCTCAACAGCACACCACTTAGCCTCTTCAAGTTCTCTTTCACGTTCTTCCTGCTCACGTTCTAGCCTAGCCTTACGATATGCCCTTGCCTGTTCTCTGCGTCTTTCTTTTTCGGGCTGAAAAAAAGCCTGCAACTCACTCTCTGTTGCAGGTCTGACTTCGTTGGGTTTGTAATACTTGCATGGCTGTTTGCTTTGTTTGCTTGGCAAAAGCTCTATGCCCTCTACATTTTCTGCTACAAGAAAGCCCTCAAGCGCCCACTGACGTTCAGTCTTGTAGCTGTCATATTCTCTGTGATAGTGCTTTACTTTCATACCATTACCTCCATTTCATTATTCACATAAAAATTTCGAACCTGATTTTGATTGCCTGGAAGTAATACGGCGCATACGTGCAGTGGAAAATTCTGTCGGGCGCATAGTATTTGCTTGGTACATATTCTTTTTCTCCATTTTTGTCGATATAAGTTTCAGGTGGATCTGAGTCATAAACAGTGCCGTTCCACAGGTTAAAGGCAAGGCGTGTTGTTTTCAAGCTCGTATGAGTCTGAAAAGGCTTATTCAAACCCTCGAAAATAATCACATCTTTTTTAACGTCATACAGTGCGCCAATATGATAACGCAAAACAGCGTCCATCGTGAGGAGATACGCAAGTGACAAGTGATAGCCGTCAAGATAGGGCATTTTTTTGCACAACTTATTAAACAGTTCCTCGTGTTCTTCGTCATAAAAAATCATTTTTCTTTCCTGCCTTTTTTAACAAAAAAGGACACCTGAAACTCAAGTGTCCAAAGTATTTTCTGCTGCAAAATGTTCTGCAAGCAGCTTGACTATAAGATCATCCATATCGTCCTGTGAAGAACTTTCAAGGGACGGAAACATGGTTGATATCTTCGTGTATATACTTGTTGATACCTGCTCAGTTTTTTTAGCTTTAGGCTGATGACAGATATCGTATACCTTGTCAACGGTCAGTTCTTCGTTTCCGTTTTCGTCACAGTACGCACAGACTGCATTGATGTATTTGCCTGGGAAAGTTCTGAGGTCATACATTTCAATGTAATCTGCTATGATATTCTGTTGTTCTTCGGAAAGATGTGCTAAAAGCATTTCATACCGTCCGAAAGGAATAACCTTATTATCAACCATTGGAATGAGCCTTGCGGATAGCTTCAGTAGATGTACATATCTGTATACTGTCGTGTTGGAAACGCCGAATTTCTCAGATATCTCATTCAGTGTAGCGGTTTCATTGTCCATACCACGCTTATCCATGTACGTTTTGAAGATCTCGGCATTTTCTGAGGGGAGAACGTCATCTGTTCTTGTATTGGATTCTGCTACGATCATGTATGCCGTGAAGTCGTCTATGTTGTCCTTGATCTGGCATGGAATAGTTGTCAGACCGCACAGCCTAGCCGCATAGTATCTATGATGACCTGCGAGTATCTCATATTCACTATCTTTTCTGCGAACTATAACTGGCTGCAGGACGCCCAGGTCTCTTATAGAGATAGCCAGACGTTCAACCTTGGATTGCCTTATCTTGTATGGCTGTTCTTTACCCTCAGGTGTTCTGTATGGTTTGATACTGTTTATATCCAGCTCAACGATCCTCTGAGCTGTACCTTGCCACTGATTAAGATATTCAGCGGCAAGCTCATGGTTGATGTTTTCAGCCTCAGATTGCATATTCTCCTGATGTTGGCTGCGTCTTTCAAGCAAGCTGCACATTATCTATTCACCCTTTCCATTACTTCTTCTGCAAACTCTGTGTACTTTTCAGCAAGCGTATTGCCTGTCAAATTAACACATCCAGCATAGCTTTTCACTGTTTTGTTGACCTGCTCAGGACGAGCTGGGATGACAGTATCAAAAACTGTATTTCCATATATCTTTCGGCAGGCAACGTCTATTTCTTTTGACGTTGTGGTTATATTGCTTCTATTCTCAAGAATGCCAAGTATATTAAGACCTGGATTCGTTGTTGCCCTTATAGCATTGACCTTTTCTGTAATGAGGTCAATGGCGTCAAAGGCGAATATACCAGCGTCTATTGGTATTATAACGAAGTCTGAAGCGTTAAGAGCATTCTGCGCAAGAAGATCAAGGTCAGGACGATTGTCTATGAGTATGTAGTCATAGGTATCCGTCAAAGCCTTATCACGGAGCATGAGCTTGAGTATATAGTTACAGTTGGCGGATGAGGCGATCACGCTGTTAGCCGAACCGAGCATACGTCCTGCAGATATATAGTCAACGTTTGGATTTTTCTCAGAATTCTTGATATACTCTGCATAGTCTATAGAAGTATCACCAGACGCTGAACTGTAGATAAGATCTGCTATGGTCTTTCTTACTGCTGACTTTGAGCAATACGAAGTGAGGTTGCCCTGCTTGTCAAGGTCGATAAGTAGCACTTTTTTGCCGAGCTTTCCTAGTGCGCAACCTAGGTTGAATGTTGTAGTTGTTTTTCCTGTGCCGCCTTTTTCAGTTATGATCGAAATAATAATTGTGTTCTCCATTATGAACATCCTTTCTTGATATCATTTTGTGTTCCCCAATGATGACATAGAAAAAGCAGCAGGGGAGAACACCGTCCTGCCGCTCAGGGAGCTACCCTGTCTATGCCTGATAGTCAAGCTATCAAAAAAGCTGCCGATATTCTCAGCAGCAATTTTCATAGCTTAGCTTCCCGAAAAAGAAAAAGCCAATGAGTATTGTCTCATCAGCTTTTTGTTTTCTATCTGTACCAGAGATTTTCCATTGTAAAAGGATTAGGAGGATTGTTACCCTTTTTCTTTTCAATCTCATAGTCTATGAACATCTTGTATCTTTTAAGCTCATCAAGGTCAGCTTCAGCAGCTACTCTCATGATAGCTTCTGTTCGTTCCTCAATCTGTGCTTCATGAAGCTCTGTGTCCATTTCTTTGTTCTTTCGGATGAATGTTTCTTCAAGATCCTCAAGATCGTCAAACTCGGCAGTAGCTTTTCCCTCATCGATCTTGTAGATCTTGCTGCCGTTGAAGCCAAACCTTGTAGGGGTATACTCAAAGAAATCATGGCAATACTTGATAGCCTCATCATGTTTGAGCATTTTAGTCAGTTTTTCGGGCTTGATCAGTTCGTTGCAGCCACCTGCAAGTGTAGTTGCTTCCTTTTTGTTTTCAATAAGTCTCATAATTCTTCCTCCTTGTATTTTTTACTATATCATAACATATTTTGACGATTTGTCAAGTACGATTGAAATGCAGAAATGGTAAATATCTCCAAAACCGCGTGCCGAGGGTTCGAATCCTTCTGCCCCTGCCATACTTGTGCAATAAAATAGATGCACACCTTGAAAAGCTCGTATTTACGAGCTTTTTTTGCGTTTTGAGAGCGAAATTTTCAGGTGTAAAACCGTAGATGCTTTTTCGTTAAAAAAGGACCTGAACCCTCAACAATTGAATATTGTCAAGCACTCCGGCAAGTTATGAGCATATTTTGCTCTAAGCCTGCCGATTTGTATATAAAAAAACTTTCACAAAGTTTTCAATACAAATTTATTGGATCTGCCGATTTTGTTGGTATCTCTTAAAACAGAGAAACCAATAGGATCGGCTTTTTTCATTTCTAAGGAAATAGATGATACCCATGTAACAGCTATACTATTAAAAAGAAAACCTAAAACAAACGGAGGTATGTCAATGAATGAAAAACTCATAATCAACACAAATCTGCTTCGCAAAGAACCTGAATTCAAAACGTACACTTGCGTGGTGGAAAAAGCTGTGCCTGTTCCGACCGAAGAATTTGAGAGGCTGAAGCACGCTCCGATGTGCAATAACCATCTCATAAGCGAAAACCTTAACAGTATGTGGTACGGCAACGGCGTACATCATTGTCTGCTGATCTACGACAAGCAACAGGGCGACGGCTTGTTAATAGAGTCTGAGGGTGCTCCCTATGTAAGATATGCCCAGTTTATTCCAAACGCAAAACTGCTGTATGAAAATCATATGCAGAATCATTTACAGGAATTAAAGTTCTGCTGTCCCCTTGAAATCAACAGAGAGCCGGAATGTTGGAATGATGAGTATGAGGAAATCTCGTCCTATGAGGCTTCTGTTTATGAATCGGAGATAAACCGATTTATTGAAGATTTTACAATGCCCGAGGAGAAAGAACGGGGTCTCATGAACTGGTATGACAAGGGCAATTCAGTCGACGAAAAGGTACGCTCGGCATTTATGTCGGTCGAGGGGCGTGACGGAGAGCTTGTCGGAGTTATCACGGCTAAGATTTACGGTCAGCTTACGGAGAAAGAGCTTGAAGAATTCAGAGATTATTGCTCCGGACAACTCAGCGACGGAGCAGGTGAAAGTTTGGAGCAGCGGCCGATAAAAACTCCCGACGGCGATATTTACGTCAGCTTCTGGAGTTCGGATGAAAGCTGGAGCTTGCAGACGGAGGATGAAATGAACGAAGGTCAATCTGAGGATATGACCGAAGAACCCGATATGGGGATGACAATGTGAGGTACGCATGGTAAACAATGAAAAGAAAGTAGAACTGCTCAGACAGAGGTATCCCGAAGGTACTCGTATTTGCCTTGACCATATGGAGGACTTATGCCCTGTGGAAAGTGGAACTTGCGGCTGGGTTCAGTTCGTGGACGATGCGGGTACTCTGCATTGTAAATTCGATAACGGAAGAATGCTTGGCGTTATTCCCGATGTGGATAAGTTTCATATAATTGAACAAGAGCAAACAGAAGAAATTATGGAAACGGAGAATGCTGAGGAATTCGAAGAACTGAATATGTCAATGTAACGGTTAAGTTTTGAAAAAGACTTAGCCGTTTTTTTATTGCAAAAAGAAAGGAACGGTGATAAATGATAAAATATTTTGATATCTTCGCAGGGATCGGCGGATTCCGCTCAGGACTTGAAAAAGCAGGCGGCTTTGAGTGCGTCGGATACTGCGAAATAGATAAGTATGCTAAAAAAGCATACGAAACGTTGTATGATACGGAAAACGAGGTGTATTACGATGACGCAAGAAAAATTGACCCAAACGAACTGCCCGATCTCGACCTTATATGCGGAGGATTCCCTTGCCAAAGCTTTTCAATCGCTGGAAAGCGGCGAGGATTTGAAGATGTCCGAGGAACTCTCTTCTTTGAAATTGCCCGAATCGCTGCTGTTAAAAAACCTAAGTATCTGCTCCTTGAAAATGTTCCCGGACTGCTATCGCATGACGGCGGCAGGACGTTTGCGACCATCCTCGGTACATTGGATGAACTGGGGTACGATGTCGAATGGCAGGTGCTTAACAGCGCAAATTTTGGAGTTGCCCAGTCAAGAAAAAGAGTGTTCATTGTCGGATTTCATAGAGAAAAGTGTTCCGGAAAAGTATTGTCTTTCACAGACGCAAATCCAAAAACTCTTGTCCAAAGAATTCCCGGAAAGGAAGGAAACCGAGTCTACTCCGTTGAGGGACTGAGCATAACGCTTACAAGCCAGGCAGGAGGTTTCGGCGGAAAAACAGGGCTTTATGAAATTTTAGGACTGCCTATAAAGGTCAAAACCAAAACAGGCTATCAGATTGCCTTGCCGGGCGACAGCATAGATCTTGCCTATCCCGATATGAATTCAAGGCGAGGGAGAGTGGGAAAGGAGATAGCACATACGCTCACAACAAGCTGTGATCAGGGATATTACGCAATGTGTATTGATATGAATCCCGACCCGAAAGTGACTGAGCTTGCAAGATGTATAACCTCAAGACAGGACAGCGGCATAGGTCATCATAAAGGCGAAAAGTCGGGAGTGATACTTGTTACCGAACCCATAGCTGTGCTTACTCCTGCAAATGAAGCAGTAAGACAGCAGGGACGAAGATTCAAGCTTCCTGACGAGCCTATGTTTACAATTACGGTAACGGACAGACACGGCGTTGTTTACTGCGGATATATCCGAAAGCTTATGCCGTTGGAGTGCTGGCGGCTGCAGGGCTTTACAGATGAGCAGTTTGAAAGGGTCAAAGCCACAGGAATGTCCGATGCACAGCTTTACAAGCAAGCAGGAAATGCCGTGACCACAAATGTTGTGGAGGCAGTTGCAAGAATAATTTTAGAAACGGAAAAAGGAGAAAACGCATGAGCAATGTGATAAAGATTTTTGAGAATGATGAATTTGGTTCTTTAAGAACGTTAACAGATGAACACGGAAGGATCATGTTCTGCGGAAAGGACGTAGCTTCTGCATTGGGCTACAGCAATACAAAAGACGCAATAAGACGGCATTGTAGGTGGGGCGTGAAACACGACCTACCGCATCCGCAGTCTCCGACTAAAAAAATCAAAATGATTTTTATTCCTGAAAGTGATGTTTACAGACTTGTTGCACATAGCAAGCTGCCTGGAGCTGAAAAATTTGAGTCATGGATTTTTGATGAAATCCTGCCTCAGATCAATCACACCGGAGGTTACGTTTCAAATGAGGATATGTTCATAGAAAACTACCTCCCCTTTCTGGAAGAACCGTATCGTAATCTTTTCCGCCTGCAGATGACGGCTATCAAAAAGCTGAACGAGCGTATCAGGCACGATCAGCCTTTGGTGGACTTTGCAAATCAGGTAGCAGGAACAGAAAATCTCATCGACATGAACGCAATGGCAAAACTTGCGGCTGATGAGCATTTTAAAATCGGCAGGACAAGGCTGTTCCGCTGGCTAAAATACATGGGAGTGCTTATGGCGAATAACCTCCCCTATCAGCAGTTTATCGACCGTGGATATTTCGCAGTTAAGGAGTCGGTGTTCGAGGTGGACGGCATGAAAAAGACTTATCAGCAGACGCTTGTGACGTGCAAGGGGCAGAGATTTGTTATTAATCTGCTGAAAAAATATTATGGAAAAGAGGTTTTGCAATAATGCCAGAAAAGCCAAAATGTCCGCTCATAGGTCAGAACGGGAATATCTTTAATCTTATGGGCATTGCTTCAAAAACGCTGAAGAGAAATGGCATGTCGAATGATGCCAAGGAAATGTGCGACCGTATCACCTCTTCCGGCAGCTATGATGAGGCACTGAGTATTATCGATGAGTATGTGGAAATCACTTCGGCTGACGATGAAGAAACCGAAGATTTTGGAATGGAGATGATGTGAATGACGTATTTATTCATAGGAATGCTGATAGGCGGGATTATCGGGTTTACGGTCGGAGGTCTTGCCATAGCTTTTAAATCAGCCGAAAAGGAGCTTGCCCGTCTTGATAAGGAGGTCAAAGATGCACACAAACAGAGTTAAAGCGAAAGTAGACTTCAAGTTATGTATGGGTAATATTCCCGCAATGCTGAGAGCCACAAAGCCCGTACTTTCTGACCGTCAATACAAGGAGCTGTGTAAAGAAGTAAACAAGGTTGACGGCTACCTTGAACAGAAACGCATAATATTCAGCTATGTTGACCCGATAATCAAGGGCTGAAAACAGCGTAAAATCTAATATTTATTAAGGTCGTTTTGCCAACAGCAGATAAAAATCTGGTGCTTGCAAAGCGACTTTTCTGCTGTTGGTTTTAACGGCAGAAAGGAAGAAAATGAACAGTTTTATGTCATGGGTAGGAGGGAAAAAGGCTCTCAGGGACGCCGTGCTTGCAAGATTTCCGCCTTACTATGAACGATATATCGAGGTTTTCGGAGGTGCAGGCTGGGTGTTGTTCCATAAGCCGCCGGGTATGGATTTTGAGGTGTATAACGATTTTAACGGAAATCTCTCAAATCTTTATCGGTGTGTGCGTGATAAACCCAATAAGCTGAAATACAAGTTGCGGTATGTCCTCAATTCCCGTGAAGATTTTGACCGTATCGCTTTACTTCATAAGCGTGGGATTTTTGAAAAGCTATGTGATGCAGACAGAGCGTCAAAATTCTATCAGCTCATAAGGTACAGCTATGCTTCGGGACTTGACAGCTTTGCAAGCCAGCCGCATTCGATATGGTCTGACTTTCCGATGATAGATTTGGCGGCAAGACGATTGCAGAAAGTAGTGGTTGAGAACAAAGATTTTGGGAAACTCATTAAGCAGTACGACAGACCCGTCAGCTTTTTCTACTGTGATCCGCCGTACTTTGCTACTGAAAATTACTACAAGGACGTGGGATTTAAAACAAAAGACCATATTCGACTGCGTGATACGCTTTTGGATATCAAGGGCAAGTTCTTGGTTTCATACAACGATTGCCCCGAAATACGGGAGATATGGGATAAGCCGAATATTCATATCGAGGAGATAAGCAGACTGAATAATCTTGCTCAGCGGTACGACGGCGGCTGTCAGTATGCAGAGTTGCTCATATCAAATTATGACACAAGCGAACGTGCGAAAGCTATCAAACAGCTTTCGCTTTTTGATTAGGAGGTTTTTATGAAGAAGATAATATTGGCACAGGTTTTAACGGCAAAAGGCAAAACAGAAATTTCTGGACTTTATGATAGGCATGGAAATGCTGTAACGGTAGAGGTCGAACGTGACAGCAGCGGTGTTTCACTCATCGTATGGCAGAACGAGCAGAAAAAGCAGAATTTTGACTGTGGAATATCCGAAGAGGAGATACAGCGTACCTGTTCCATGTACGAAGACTGCGACGGGTGTCCGCTTAATGACTACTGCGGAGAGGAATCGGAGGTGGTTTCATGAAAATACTTGTGTTTGAACCGATGAAAAAGCCGTATGTGAAGGATATTAAAGATAATATTCACGCTATGCAGGAAATTGTGGGCGGCAGCATAGAACCCATATATTTTGAACCAAAGCAGGACGCAATCGTCTGGTGTAATGACGAATTTCTGCTGAACGGTTCAGAGCCTAACAGGATTGTGGGTGCAACACTTGTCCACGGCACTTTTTACATCTCAGGCAACTATCAAAATGAATACGGCGAGTGGGATAGCTGTTCACTTACCGATGAACAGATAGAAAAGTACAAGGAGCAGTTTTCTCATATGATAGTTGATCTGCCGGGCATAGGTCTTGTGGCTGTGAATGAGTGTCACCCTGAAATTGTCCAGTCGGAAGAAGTAGCCGAAGATTTAGAAGATTCGGAAGAACCCGAAATTACAATGTCATAAATGAAAGAAAAAGGTGATGCAAATGAAAATTTCAGCAACGATCAACAGACTGGTGGACAAGCCCGACAGCAATATCAAAGCTTTTGCAAGCGTAAGTTTTGACGGATTTTACGCCGTTCACGGTATCAAGGTGTGCGAGGGAGAAAAAGGGCGGTTTGTTTCCATGCCGTCAACTCAGTACACCGACCGTGACGGGAACAAGCAGTATCAGGATATTTTCCATCCCATAAGCAAAGGTGCAAGAAATGCACTCAACCAGGCGGTTCTGAACGCCTATGATATCAAGCTTCAACAGGTTCAGCAGACCGAGATCGAGGTGGAGAATTCTCCCGATGAGGAGATGTCCGATGATATTTCCGATGAACCTGAACCGGAAATATCAATGTAGTACAAAGGCAGGCTGTGCAAATTGTCACAAAGGTAGAACTTCGGCAAAAGGTCTGGATTTACAAGAAAAAATGTGATATATTGCTTGACAAGGAGCGTGATGATATGAAAAGAGCGATATATATTTCAATACTTTGCACAGTAATGCTGACTGCCTGCGGGAATGTATCGGAGTCAACGAAAAGAGCAGAAACCTCAGATGTGAGCCAAACTGCGGTCACGGTAACATCGGCAAAGGAAGAAAAGGATACAAGCGAAGCCGCAACTACTACTTTTAAAACAAGTTCGCAGACGGTATCCGAGACTTCAAAACCGACAAATATCACAGTAACTACGACCAAGAAATCAGATCCGTCAGGTTATTCGGGAAATTCCAGTCAGGAACAGAACAATTCTGCACAGAATAATAACGGTCAGGAAAATAACTATCAGCCTGTGCAAAATGATCCGCAGCCCGATAACTCGCCGTCCGATAATAACCAGAGCAATAACGGAGCGGAACAGAATAACGATCCGACGCCTCCGACTACAACTGCAAAGCCTGCGGTAACAAATCCGCCCACTACTACAACTCCAAAGCCGCAGATTACAGTACCGCAGACTGAACCGCCTGAAGTTGTAATTGAAGATACAACAAACTTGCAAAGTGTTCTGAATTATGTAAATTCACTTGGAAGAACAACCGATGAATATTACAATATAGGTGCAGGGTTGAGCCACGATGGTTCTGATTATGGAAAAGCCGAAGCGGTGTATAATTGGATTCGGGATAATGTCAGCGGAAATTGTCAAGTGTTCTCTGTGGCAACAATGTATGCCTGCAAGGGGATCGGGCTTGAATGTCGGTATGCGTTTTTCTCCCCCGATGACTGGTATGGACACATGGCAAATCTGGTAAACGTGGGCGGAGCATGGTATGTGTTCGACACACAGGGCGGCAGATTTTTAAAGTCGGATAAATACGGTGATATTACCCGGATATTTGATGAAAATGACAACACGATTGAACTGTCGGTAAGCGAATCTGCTTACTAATTAAGTAAACAACAAAGTTGCAATAAAGAGAGCCGATTTGGCTCTCTTTATTTTGCGCAAAATCAAAGGAGAAATGCAATATATGTTTAAAATTAAATCAAAGATTTTAAAGAAACTTGGGCAAGCGAATACGTCGCTTCGTCTTTTTCATTTACGTGCTTGCCCTAAGAGTTTGCCTGCGGCAAACTCCCAACTTTTACGAAAGCTTACAACAGGGTTCATGGCAGGACTTTGCGCTTTTTCTATGCTCGGCTCATCTATGAGCGAAGTTATCACAGCGAATGCGGCAAGTACTTCGACTGAAAACGCAGCTTTTCCGTCGGTAGATACGGTGATCGCAAAAGCGGCAACCTTGCTCGGCTCGCCGTATACCTATGGAAACAAGGGCTACTGGTATGCGTAT